>Ga0187879_10000191_pt1 | contig 44442 bp, 37 predicted proteins | sample June2016WEW_19_1_FD_132423 | JGI IMG/M metagenome (GOLD analysis project Ga0187879, IMG submission 132423) | Peatland microbial communities from SPRUCE experiment site at the Marcell Experimental Forest, Minnesota, USA - June2016WEW_19_10 | ecosystem: Environmental > Terrestrial > Soil >... | reverse complement strand
TCCCGCTTGTTCAGTTATTTTCACGGTCCGACCGGAACGCTCGAACTGCTTCCGACCATGGCCGCGGTCTATTTTCTTCAGATTGTGAACTCCTATGTCGCGAGCGGCGCGTTTGTGCTTTTTCTGCACGCACGCAAGCGTGTGCCCTGGATAATGGGCGGATGCACCTTGCTGTTCCAAGGCTACCTAGACGCCATGCTGCTGGCCGCACTGTCGCTCTTGGCGATCGCTCTCGTGCCGACGTCACCGATTAGGCTGGGTCTCAACTACGCGGCAGGCGTGCTTGGCGCGGGCGGTCTTATCGCCTCGTTTTGGCTCTTATGGGGAGCGCGGCTACGCACCGGTAATTGGCTCCGATGGCTCTACGAACGGCCCTCGATGGCGAGTTTCCGTATGGCGCGGCCGTCACAGTATATCAAGCTCCTTGGCATCAGATTCCTAATTGTTTTGGCAGCGGGCTTTGCGCTCTATGGACAGTTCGTCAGCTTTCATATCGGGGTCACGCTCATGCAGACGTTAGCACTGACGCCATTCATTGTGGCGATCGGAAATTCGCCAATCTCACCAGGTGGAATCGGAACGACTCAGTTGGTCTTCACCTTGGTTTTTGCCCGGTTCGCGAGCAAGGACAATCTGTTCGCGCTGTCCCTTGCTGTAAGTGCCTTCAACCTTTTGATCCGCATACCGATGGGACTAGCCATGGGTGCACCGCTCGTGGAAGAAGCAGTCGAGGTCGAAGGCGAATTAGTGACCAAGCGCAAGGTCGGCCAGCTATGACTTTCACGCGTTGGCAGAAGAGGAGCGTTGTCATGCTTCTAGGGCTGGCACTGTCGAGTGTGGCTCTGATGTCTCATGCTGCGGACGATCAAGGGGCGCGCGAGACCGTGGAACGGGTAGCTCGCCTCTTTAGCAGCAAGTCCAGCATCGCCACCGTTAAAATGCAGATCTCCAATGAAGATGGACAACGCGATATCTCGATGAAGATCTGGTCGCTCGGAGAAAAGGTTCTTGTCCGCATCACCAGTCCTCAAGATGAAGCAGGCACCGCCATCCTGAAGGTAGGCAGCGACATCTGGTACTATCTACCGAAATCGAATCGCACGGTTAACGTTCCCGCTTCGATGGCAATGACCTCATGGATGGGAAGCGACTTCACTATCGATGATCTGGTGAAAGAGACATTCCTCACGCGCGACTACTCTATTAGCACCTTTTTCGTAGGAAAGCGCGGCGGGGTTGCGGTGGAAGAATACACTCTGACACCGAAGCCGGAAGCCGCGGTGGTGTGGGGGAAGATTATTTTGCAGATTCGCAAAGCCGACGCCGTGCCCACATGGCAGGGTTTCTATGACGAAGACGGGCAACTCGTCCGAGAGCTTACCTTTTCTGAATACAAACGAATGGGCGGCAGGCTCATTCCGACGCGCCTGGTGATGCGAGCGGCAGACAAGGCTGGCGCGCAGACGACGATCGAGTACGAAGATATAGCGTTCGATGTGCCGATCAGCCCGGGGACGTTTTCACTGCCCGACTTGAAGTGATGAGCGGACGGCTTCTACAGCTTGCGTGGCGCAATCTCTGGCGCAATCCTCGGCGTACTTTCATCACGATGGCCGCCATAGCGTTCGGCTATACCATGCTGCTGTTCGTTGCGTGCCTGATGGCCGGCCTGAGATGGCAGATGATCCAGAACGGCACTTGTCTCATCATGTCCCAGATCCAGGTGCATGCTCCCGGTTACTACCCTAGCCGTTCCATTAAAAAGACTCTGGGCGGGAGGCAAGGGACAGATGTCAGCGCAATGCTGGCCGCCGTCACCTCTGATCGCCGGGTTTATGCTGCGGCTCCCCGGGTGTACGGATACGGCTTGCTAAGTGCGGCCCATCGCTCCGCCGGAGTGGAGCTAATGGGAGTCGTTCCTGACCAGGAACCGAAGATTACTATTCTAAATGGTCAGATAGCAAAAGGTAGTTACCTGAATGCGCGGATGCCAAAGGGGGTAGTGATAGGAGATAAACTCGCGAGCACGATTGGCATCGACGTGGGCTCGGAGATCGTTCTGCTGACGCAGGCTGCGGATGGTTCGATGGGCAACGACGTATACACGGTCGCAGGGATTTTCCATAGCGGTCTTGATGCCGTGGACCGGGGGTTGGTTCTCATGGCTCTGTCCTCTCTACAGGACCTTCTGCATCTGGCGCCCGCGAGGATCCACGAAGTTGGTATCAAGCTGAATGACATAACTGCAGCTACTACGGTAGCTGCCGGACTGCAGGTTCAACTAGATAAAACGCTTCCCGTGCAGGCAATGGCATGGCCTGAGCTGGCGCCGGAATTGGCCAGTTACGTGCAGTTCAATCACGCCATCACCTTTGTTCTCTTCTTCATTTTCTTCCTGTTGGCGGTGCTTGGTATCATGAACACCATGCTCATGGCGGTGTTCGAGCGCACGCGTGAACTGGGCATGCTGATGGCTTTGGGAATGCGCCCAGTTCAGGTGATTGTTCTGATCCTGACAGAGGCGGCAGGGTTGGCGGTGGCGAGCCTGGTTGTGGGAGGCGCGCTTGGCGTCCCGGTCCTCTGGTATTTGCAGGAGCACGGTCTGGACTTGGGTGGCGCTACCGGCGGGGTAATCTCTCTGGCAGGAGTGGTGGTAGGGCACCTCTGGTACGGCCGGCAGGATTTCCCCGCCTATGGTGAAGCGGCAGTCGGGCTGGCCGCCACAGCCCTGGTATCTGCGCTCTATCCTGCCTGGCGAGCCGCTCATTTTCAGCCGACGGAAGCGATTCGTAAGGTCTAACAGTGAGAAGTGCACTCCTTCTTGTGAAAATCGGCTGGCGCAATCTCTGGCGCAATCCCCGGGGCACCCTATTGACCGCCCTGGCGCTGGGTTTGGGTCTTGCGTTGCTGCTGATCTCTCTGGGTCTGCTCGATGGCGGGCACGAGCAAACTATTGCCGACGGGGTGCGGCTTGGTCCCGGGCATGTAGTGATCCAGGCGAAGGGGTATCAAGACTCCGGTTCTGACGAGTTGCTGCTTCCGGCTCAGGTGGTGTCCAGGATCGAGGGGTTTTTGCAAACGGCGGAAATGAAGAAGCTTGTGCGAGGAGTTAGTCCGAGGCTTCTGGCGACCGGGCTTCTAAGTTCCTCAGCCAATTCTGCCGGCGTGAGAATCATGGGCGTGATTCCACAAGACGAACCGGCCGTATCCTTTATCCCACAGCGGATAGTTGAAGGGACATATCTAAGTGATGACAGGCCTTCAGGCGTTGTCATTGGCGCCGAGCTGGCTCGCGAGCTCGAGGTAAAGATAGGTTCCAGAGTGGTCCTCATGACTCAGGCGCTGCGACAGCCTGGCGTTGAAACCAAAAAAGGCGCCGGGGAAGAGATGCAAAGCACTCTTTTGCGGGTTAGTGGTATCTTTCGCACAGGCCTACAAGCGGTCGACGCTAACATCATTCAACTACCGTTGCCCGCAGCTCAGACCCTGCTCGGAGTGCCGGACGGCCAGGTGACTCAGGTAGCCCTCCTCCTTCAACAGGAAGGTGATTCGCCGATGGTAGCAAGAGCTTTGCTGAAGCAGTTGACGGGAGAGCCGGTCGAAGTCCTGACTTGGCGGGAATCAATCCCGATGCTTGCTCAGATTCTTGGGCTCGACCACGCCTTTAACTACATCATGAACGGCGTAATACTGGCGATGGTAGGGTTGGGAATACTCAACACGATTCTCATGAGAGTACTGGAGCGCCGGTATGAATTCGGTGTTTCTAAAGCTCTCGGTCTTCGGCCCGGGCAACTTGCAGTAATGGTCATCGGCGAATCTCTGGCCCTCACGGCGATAAGCCTGGCGTTGGGACTGGCGTTGGGTTTGAGCGTCGAGCACTATTTCGCTACCTCGGGGTTGGATCTGCGCTGGATATTCAAGGCAGATCTTCCATCCGCACTTGTTTTGGACCCTATTCTCTACTCGCGCTTGAGCTCGAATCGAATCATTTGGTCCGTTAGTATTGTATTCGCGATGACGACAGTCATTTCCTTTTATCCGGCGCTCAAGGCGGCGCGAACAGAGCTGCCAGACGCACTGAAGGGGCTTTAGAAAGGAGGGTGATGGTGCCGGCAGAGTGGGCGGTGGAACTGAAGGACGTGCTGAAGACCTACCAAACGGGACCTATCGACGTTCCGGCACTGCGTGGCGTCTCTCTACAGATTGCTGCCGGGGAATTCGCGGCTGTCGCTGGTCCGTCAGGTTCCGGCAAAACCACTCTGCTCAACATCATTGGCGGACTGGACCGGGCGGATGCGGGCGAGGTCAGGGTGGCAGGGCAAAATCTTCAGCTCTTGTCTTCAAGTGAGCTCGCGCATCTGCGGTTGCAGCGCATCGGCTTTGTGTTTCAAACGTACAACCTGCTGCCTGTGCTTACCGCTTTGGAAAATGCCGAGTTTACGTTGCTCCTCCAGGGGGTGCCTGCGCGCAAGCGCAGAGAAAGGGTGGAAAAACTGTTTTCTGAAATCGGCCTCGCCGGCCTCGAAGATCGTCGTCCAGCGGAGTTGTCCGGTGGGCAGCAACAACGGGTTGCCGTGGCTCGCGCCATGGTTACAGAACCTGCGCTCATTCTGGCGGATGAGCCAACGGCGAATCTCGACTCTGCCACTGCTATCGCCCTCCTCGATGTGATGGAACATCTCAATCGTGTTACCGGTACGACTTTCATCTTTTCCACCCATGATCCCCAGGTCATGGAACGGGCTCACCGTTTGATCCGCTTGCGGGACGGTCAAATAGCGAGCGACGAGACGCGTGAAAGGCAAGAGGCGAGAGTGACGGCAAGAGGAGACGCCGGCTGACTGCAGAAAGGAGTCACTTGGAAATCGATGCACCCCCGATCACGGCGGCGATCGGCGCATGGGTCGTCGTTAAGGCCGCTGCAGCTACGACCGGCTGTGCGCCTGCGATGTAGAAGCGAATGAGTTCCGTGGTGACCTCAGGGCCGCCGACAAAGTGAACGCCTTCCTGTTTGAGCAACCTGTAGGGCGGCGTCGCCTCGAAATAGAGGGTATTTTTGGGAACTACCGGCTCGATTACGTGCAGGACGAAGCGCGGCCAGTTCGGCATTACCGTCGCGACATCGACTTGTGCGGTTACCTTGAGGGCGGGGAAGCTGCCGGCCGGCACGCTGATCTGTTTGGACCTGTTGGCCCAAACCTCCTGACCTACATAGCTGTACGGCGTGATCTGCTGATAAATCATACCTTCGCCGCCGTCGCGCGGCGCGTTGAGGACGCGTAGAAACGCCACCCACGGAACTGAGTCCGGATACAGGTCATGTGGCAGATCTGAGGCCCCGGCCAGCCGCAGCACCGTCGCATCGTTACGCCAGAATTCGCTCTGCAGGGCGCGACCATGATCGTACAGCGTCCACTGATACATGGTGCAACCCTGACGATGATTGGGAAACAGCCAGAAGGCGACTTCGAACTGATATGTCGATAGGGTGGTCACCTCGATATGGATCGTGTCGTCGTCGACCATTTCGTTCCACGACTTGACTCGGGTCAGGATCTCACCCGTACGGATTTCTGTTTGCCGGGTTTCGTCTACCTCGGTGCCCGGCGGCGGAGTGATTATGTCAGTGCCGGATTGTTCGCCGATCAGCCCGTGACCGATCAGACCGCGCGTCACAAGCCAGGCATCCGTTGCACCACCTGCATTTGACTCTGTCCCCGGCGCCAGAACAACATCGGTGCGGCCCACAGCAGGCCATAGAGCTGAAACTGCTGCCAGTACGGTCACCGAAGGAATCAGAATCCAGAATCGGAACGATAAGATTTTCATTTTGAAATCCACATTCCTAAGAGACGAGCACGGGCCGCAGTTCGATACGCGTTTTGATGCATTTTAGGGGCCTGCTTTGCCGCAAGTGCCCAAAAAACGCATACCGCGTGTCGTCGGCGACTCTTCTACCTCGAGCAAAGTATGGAGATGTGAGAAAACTCTCGGACGAGGTGATTAGATTGTACACCAATGGACTCGAGGGGCAAAGACCGTTGGTGAGGGAAGTGGAGCGCGATTAGCGCTCATTCCCCGAGCGCGGACGGGGTCAACGCCAGCGCCGACCGTGCCGCGGCCGGCCATCGACAGCGGTCGCAGCTGGCACTGCCAGAGGGGAAAATAGCAAATATACTACCTGGCGCTCACGCGGTACTTCGAAGTGGTCGCGGCCATTGCCAGCAGGACAAAGTCCAGCCGCGTCCTTCGACAGCAAGAGCAGCCGAGTAGCAGGAGGCGACGGTCAGCTCCCGTAGAGACCAACGAAGCGCTTCGTCTGCATCTGGCCGGGTGCTCAACAACGCTGCAGGTTCTCCGGGAATCAGCGACACGTCGAACTGATTCAGGGGGATGGAGAGTCCTTCGCCTCTCGCCTTGATGTAGGCTTCCTTGCGGGCCCAACAGAGAAAGAACGCGTATTTCCGAAGGTAGACAGGAAGCGCTCGGAGCGTCGCAATCTCACATGGCGAGAAAAATCGCTCGGCAATCTGCTCGACTTCCAAATCGCAGCGGATGAATTCGAGGTCGATGCCAATCTCGCGACCACGAGTGACCGCATAAAGGGCCACTCCCTGAGAGTGGGACATATTAAAGCGGATCGCATCTCCACCAGATTTCCAGACCAAGGCGGGCTTGCCATGAGAACTGTAGCAGAAGGATAGGCATTTCGGTCCTCGATTCAAGTAGCGGCCGAGGATAGCCCTGAGTACTCCGTGAGCGGTGATAAAGCGCTCGCGGTCTGTCTGAAAGTAAAACCGCTGGGCCCTTGTTCGCTCATCTTCTGCAAGGGTATGCAGGAAGCTATCGCGCTGCGCCGGAGCTTCGTCCAGAAAGGCTCGCCAGACATGTACTTCGTTACTACCTAATATTAGCGTCGCCGGCGGAAAGCCCCACGGCGTAGGAGTTGAGGTGATGGGTAGTGTCTTCATGTGGCCGTTCTTACCGGGTTTATTGCAGTTCCTGGGAAAGCGCCCGAAGTAAAAGAGGTTGTTTCAAGAAGAAATGGTCGCCGGGAAACATCCGCAGCGAGAACGAAACACTCGTCTGAGCACGCCAGGCTTCAAGATCGCTATCGCTCACTTCGTGATCCTGCAAGCCACCAAATGCAGAGATGGGACAGTTCAGGGGCGGCTCAGTCGAGTACAGGTATGTTTCGTACACCGCAAAGTCTGCACGCAAGACAGGGAGCATGATCTCCATTAATTCCTCGTGGCCCAAGAGCTCGCTGGGCGTGCCGTTCAATCGCCGCAGTTCCATTAAAAATTCTTTATCTGGCAGGGTATGGATAGGCCGCCCGCGATGAGGGATTTGAGGCGCACGACCAGCAGATACAAATAGGCGGACAGGGTGCACGCCATACTGTCTGCGGATCCGGCGGACGAGTTCAAAACCGACTAATGCTCCGAGGCTGTGGCCGAAGAAGGCAAAAGGCTCATCCAGGAATGGAACCAGGGCTTGGGCGAGGGCTTCGATAAGAGGCGAGAGTTGAGCGAAAGGACGCTCCATCAGCCGAGTTCCCCGTCCCGGGAGTTGAACCGGGCAGACCTCGACATCCGCCGGTAAGCCGTCGGACCAGGTGCGAAAGATCAATGCGCCGGCTCCTGCGTACGGGAAACAAAATAGGCGAAGACGGGTCTTTAGCCCAGGTTTGCGGCATAAAATCCAGGAGTCAACAGCAGCGGTGGTTGTCGACCGGCTCATTCAGAAGCTGTCCTCACAAAGTAGAACCTACAAGTTAACTCTTTGATGAACGAATCTAACTGTCCCGCTAATCCATTTTCCTTCTCAGGCTGAGCGGTCTCATGTCGGTCCACACTTCTTTAATATAAGCCAGGCATTCGGTTTTGGAACCGGTCTTGCCTGTATCCGTCCAGCCAAGAGGGCTTTTCTTTTCGGCGGGCCAGATTGAGTACTGCTCTTCAGGATTTACAACCACTTTATAGGTTGTCGTGTCTTCTCTGTCGTCACTGTTCATCCTGCGTCCTTCATCGATTTGATCGATGGATTGACATCGGCGAACCATCCCTCAGTCGCTTGCACCTGATCGAGGCAAGCCCGTAGCTTCCCGGCCAAGACTTCCACGTGAGGCTTGTAAACCATCGTTGCGTGATTGCCCGGAACGATATGGACGTCCACGCCTGCAGCAGCCCACTGGCTCCAGCCCAAGGTCGGATCAGACGAGGTTCCCGCAAGTTCCTGACCAGCCTTGAACAGCGTGATTCGACCCGGGTACTGATGCAGTACGTAGTTTTGCGTAGCTCGAAAATCGGCCTTGCAGAGTTCGATGAATGGCTGAGCTTGGGAAACTTCAATATCGGAGGGCATCAGTCCCGCTCTTTTCGCGTGCGCGAGCACGCGCTCCAGCAGCTCGTGCTTTGGAAGGCCGGTGAGAGAATCCCGGGGATCCAGTGAAAGACCGAAATAGCGGATAAAGTCGACCAGCAGGCGCGCGTCAAAGTCCTCATCGTCGAGCTCCTCATCGGCGGTTGGAATCCGAGTATCCAGTAGGGCTAACAAAGCTACCATCTCACCTTGAGCGCGAAGCTGTTGAGCCATCTCGAGAGCTACGAAGCCTCCCATGGACCATCCTCCTAGAAGGTAAGGCCCCGCGGGCTGCACCGTCCGTAGCGCTTCGATGTAGTAAGCGGCCATGTCCTCGATGCGCGAGTGCCGTTCCTGTCCCTCTTCCAGCCCTCTTGCTTGCAGGCCATAAGAAGGTTGATCGGAGCCTAAATGGTGCGCCAAATGAACGTAGGGAAAGACATGTCCACCGGCCGGATGTATCAAAAAGAAAGGCCGTCTGTTACCTCCCGGTTGAATAGCTACCAAAGATGAATGCGGCGGCGCTTTGGCGTGCTGGTTGAGAATCTTCGCTAGATGCTCAACTGTAGCTCCCTGAAACACAGTGGCTAAGGGAACTTTCTTGCCCAGTCTCTTTTCGATCAACGCGAACAAACGAACGGCCGCCAGGGAGTGTCCTCCCAGCTCAAAGAAATTGTCGGTCACGCCGATGGGCCTAACACCCAAAACCTCTTCCCACAGACTGGTGAGCTGGAGTTCTAGAGCGTTACGCGGCGCTACGAAAGCCCTTCCCGGTTCGGATCGTGTTCGCCCGGGCTCTGGCAGGGCGCCGCGGTCTACCTTCCCGTTGGGCATCATCGGCAAAGCATCGAGCGGCACGAAGACCGCAGGCATCAAATAATCGGGTAGCTTCTCCTTCAGAAAGATACGCAGCTCACTGGCCGTTGGCGGAGATTCCCCCTGGGCGACCACGTAGGCCACCAACTGCTTCTCTCCAGGAGCGTTTTCCCGAGCCAGGACAACAGTCCCGCCCACCGCGGGGTGTTGGCGAAGCACTGCCTCGATTTCCTCAAGTTCGACACGGAACCCGCGGATCTTCACCTGATGGTCGATTCGACCAAGGAACTCGATATTCCCGTCGGAAAGATAGCGGGCGAGATCCCCGGTCTTGTACAGTCGCCCTCCAGGTTCGCCGCTAGAGGGGTTCGGAATGAAATTCTCCGCGGTTAAATCGGCTCGATTCAGATAACCTCGAGCCAAGCAGTCACCGCCAATATACAGTTCACCCGGAACTCCGATCGGAACCACGTTACCGTACTTGTTTAGAATGTAGATCTCTCTGTTCGCGAGGGGACGGCCAATAGGAACTCTCTGAAGAGTCGAGCGCTCGCGATGCCACGGAGTGACATCAAAGGCAGTCGCTGTTATAGTCGCCTCCGTCGGCCCGTAGGCATTGATTAGACGGATTGAACGCAACGGTGTTCGATTCCAGAGGTCGAGGAACTCGGGCAACATCGTATCCCCGCCCACGATGAAGACTCTGGGCTGAATATTTGAAACCAACTCCGAAAGGTCTGCCCACTCTCGCGCCAGTTCTTGCCAGTAGCCGGTTGGAATATTGAGTACAGTGAGTCCAAACTCCGAAATCTTTTTGTGAAATTCCGTAGTATGCCATACATCGGTACTGATCATAACGAGCGTGGCCCCGACAATAAGCGTAGGCAGCACTTGCTCCAGTGATAGATCGAAACTCGGTGACGCAAACTGGAGCACCTTATCGCTTGAATCCAGCTCGTAGTAATTTCGAACATTAAGGCAGTGCGATGCAATCGAAGCATGCGAAACGAGAACTCCCTTTGGCTGACCGGTCGACCCCGAGGTATAGATTACATAAGCCAGGTTCTCGGGCATGGTTAAGCAGATTGGGTTCTCCGCACTCTCTTGGGCGATGGCCTCCCAATCTGAATCCAGACAGACCACCTTCGCATTGTGCTCAGGCAATCCCGCCAGCAACGGTTCCTGTGTCAGTAGTACTGGCACCCCGGCGTCTTCCAGCATGAAGGCGAGTCGCTTCTTCGGATACGCTGGATCCAGTGGCACATAGGCACCGCCGGCCTTTAGAATGCCCAGCAGCCCGACGACCATCTCCAATGAGTGCTTGAGGCAAATTCCGACCGGTATCTCGGGTCCCACTCCCAGGATCCGTAAATGATTCGCCAGTTGATTAGTCCGGCGGTTCAGTTCTTTGTACGTCAGCTGCTGATCTTCAAGTACCACCGCTACCGCGTCAGGTGTTCGCCGGACCTGCGCCTCAAAGAGCTGATGGATACACAGGTCTTTCGGACAGTCAGTTCTGCTATCGTTCCAGTTCACCAATAGTTGTTGTCGCTCTGCTTCGGTCAATAACGGGATGTCCGAGACGCGTCGCTCGGGAGCAGTGGCCACGGCCTCCAGTAAGGTTCTAAAATGGCCGAGCATACGTGTAATAGTCACAGCCTCAAACAGGTCCGTGTTATATGCTAATGTTCCGACCAGACCTTGCTCGGTGTCCACGATATTCAGGGTTAGGTCAAAGTGAGTCGTCCCGGTGTCCACTTCCACAGGACTCAGGCTCAATCCCGGCAGTTCCAACGGCTGCAGCGAGGCATTCTGCAGCACGAACATCACCTGGAAGAGCGGATTGCGGCTTAAGTCTCTCGCCGGGTGCAATTCCTCAACCAGCCTCTCAAAGGGCAGGTCCTGATGGGCATACGCTCCCAAGCACGTTTCGCGTACCCGGTGCAAAAGCTCCCGAAAAGTGGGATTGCCTGAGAGGTTGGTGCGCAGGACGAGGGTGTTGACGAAAAATCCTATTAGGCCTTCGATCTCTAGGCGGTTACGGTTGGCGGTTGGCGTTCCTATGACGAGATCATCCTGATTCGTATACCCGTGCAACAAAATCGTGAACGCCGCCAGCAGGGTCATGAAAAGGGTAACCCCTTCCTGGCGACTTAGAGTCTTCAACCTGTCGCCCACGGTCTTGGGCAGGAGAAAAGATTGGTGCGCACCGCGAAAAGTCTGCACAGCCGGCCTGGGGTGGTCGGTGGGCAATTCCAGGAACGGAGGCGCACCAAGCAGTAGCTGCTTCCAATAGGTAAGCTGGGTTTCAAGAACCCCGCCGTCCAACCACTGCCGCTGCCAATGGGCAAAATCTGCGTATTGGATGGGTAGCTCAGGCAGGGATGTGGGCGTCGCGGAACAAAAGGCTTCGTAGAGTACAGCCATCTCCCGAATCAGGATTCCGACTGACCAACCGTCGGAAACAATATGATGCATTGTCAGAAGCCCGACGTGTTCGTTTTCACCCAGCCGTAGCACGGTTCCCCGTACGAGCGGACCTTCGGCCAAATTGAAGGGCCGCTGCGCCTCGTTCGTTGCGAGCCGCTGGACCTCGCGCTCCCGCTCAGGCAGCTCTCGCAAATCCACTATCGGCAGCGGCAGCGTCAGGAGCGGTGCGATAACCTGAACTGGGCGACCATCCACAATGGCAAAGGTAGTCCGCAAGGCTTCATGGCGCTTCACGATTTCGTTGAGACTCTGCCTCAGCGCCAGCACGTTGAGCGGTCCCTTGAGACGGACGGCGGCGGGAAAATTATAGACAGAGCCGCCCGGCTCGAGCTGATCGATGAACCATAGTCGCTGTTGAGCAAAGGAGAGAGGCAGTTCTCCGTCCCGAGGAACAGGCACAATGGGCGGTGCCTCCAGTCCTATACCCCCTAAGTCAAGGTCTTCAGCTAAGCCGGCGACTGTGGGCGCCTCGAACAGACGGCGCAGCGGCATCTCCACCTGGAAGGCTTCGCGGATGCGGGAAACAACCTGGGTAGCCAATAGCGAGTGCCCGCCCAGCTGAAAAAAGTTATCGTAGATACCTACTCGCTCGACGCCGAGGACTTGGCTCCAGATCGCGGCGAGTAGCTCTTCCGTAGGCGTGCGACATGCCACGAATACCTCGTCCAGTTCGGGTTGCCACCCGTCGGGCGTCGGCAATGCGCGGCGGTCTACCTTCCCATTGACGGTCAACGGAAAGGCGTCCAGCAGCATGAAAATCGCGGGCACCATGTGCTCGGGCAGCTTGTCTTTCAGAAAATCGCGCAGCTCATTAGCGGTGGGGCGTGCTTCTCCCTCGGCGGCCACATAGGCCACCAACCGCTTATCTCCAGGCCCGTCTTCCTGAACCAGGACGATAGCCTGCCGAACCCCCGGGTGTTGTCCGAGCGTTCCCTCGATTTCCCCAAGTTCGATGCGGAACCCGCGGATCTTAACCTGGTGATCGCTACGACCCAGGAACTCGATGTTCCCGTCTGGCCGGTAGCGCGCGAGGTCCCCGGTCTTATACAGCCGCGCTCCAGGCTTGCCGCTGAAGGGATCTGGAATAAACTTCTCGCCGGTCAAATCGGGTCGCCTGACATAGCCTCGAGCCAGACCCACGCCACCGATGTACAAGTTACCAACGGCGCCTATTGGGAGAAGACGAAGCAGGTCGTCCAAGATATATACCTGTGCGTTCGGTATAGGTCGTCCTATAGGAATTGCAGAATGGGCATTACACTCTTCGCACCGCCAAAATGTAGAGTCGATGATTGCTTCAGTCGGTCCGTACACGTTGTACAGCTTGGCTCCGATGCGGCTTTGGAACCGTATGACGATCTGGGGTGCCAACGCCTCGCCGCCGCACATAACGGCTCGCAGAGCCTGGGCGTCATGGAATGCGGGTTCCTCAACTAGGAGCCGCAGAAGCGACGGAACGCAGTGAAGAATTGAGATCCGTTCGCGACGAATTGCCTCCGCTACATATCGGCAATCCCGGTGACCGTTGGGTTCCGCGATTAGCAGCGTTCCTCCTGATATCAGGGTCGGGAAGATCTCACGCCCGGCGGCATCGAAGGTGATGGGTGTTTTCAAAAGGCAGCGGTCGAGAGCTGATAGTTCAAGTGTCTCAATTATCCAGTTGACGGCATTGCTAAGTCCACCATGCTCGACCATGACCCCCTTTGGCCATCCGGTTGAACCCGACGTATAAATGACGTAGGCGAGGTCCTTGGCTGTTGCCGTAGATACCGGATTCCTTTCGCTATTCCGCGCGATCAATTCCCAGCCTGAGTCCAGGCACAGCGCGTGGATCTCAAGCTTGGGTATACTGTCCAGGACATGTTCTTGTGTTAACAGCACCGGCGCGTGGACATCTTCCAGCACGTAAGTCAGACGTTCCTTGGGATACGCGGGATCCAATGGTACGTAGGCGCCACCCGCCTTGAGAACGCCAAGGATTCCCACGGCCATCTCCAGGCATCGCTCCATGCAAATGGCAACTGGAACTTCCGATCCTACCCCGAGCTTTCGCAAATGACGCGCGAGCTGATTAGCCCGAGCATTGAGCTGAGCATAGGTTAGATGGCGGTCGCCGAAAACGACGGCGATGTTCTCCGGCGTGCGATCGACTTGTTCCTCGAATAGTCGGTGAACGCACTTGTCTCTTAAGGAGTCAGTCGTGGTGTTGTTAAACTCGATCAGCAGTTGATTTCGGTCCGTTTCGCTTACGATCTCGAAGTCATCGATGCGGGCGTCCGGATTCGTCGTGACGCTTTCCAGCAAAGTATGAAACTCTTTGTGTAAGCGAGCTATATCTTCACCCCGAAATAGGCTGGAATCGTAGTGAAACTCGGCGACTAAAGAGTCCTTCTTCTGAAGGCAGGAGAGTTTAAGCATGAACTGATCGGAACAGGTATATCGCTTGTGAATGGCGAAGCTGACGCCGGCGGCGGAATATGTCGCATGTTCTTCCGTGAATTCGAAACCAACGGGCAAGAAGGGAGGCGGCCCGGCGTCTGTCTGCGATCCTGTGATTTGTTCCCAGCTAAAGTACTCCTGCCATGCGATGGCATCATGCAGGGATTCACTAAGCCGTCCCAGCAGACTACTTAAGCGAAAATCGCGTTCCAGATGACAGGACACGGGCAAGGTCTTTCCAAACGGGCCCACTGCTTCCTGTAGTCCCTCGTACGTACGACCATCGGATGCTATGCCGATGATAAAGTCTGACTGACCGGTGAGGCGCCAGAGGAGAATCTGCCAACAAGCCAGCAGGAACACAGACGACGAAGCATGGTACTTACGGGTGAGCGTCGCGATATTTGCGGTCATGTCGCGCTCAATCGGCGAGGTTAGGAAGTGCGGCTCAAATGTTGACTTTTCGAAGGACCGCTGTTGAAAGGGAAGCTGTGGACACATGGCAGCGGAGAATTTCCGCTCGCGCCAGTAGTGTTTGCCTTCCTGCCTGTCTTCCGATTCTAGTAAGTAATTCTGCCACTCTGCGGCATCGGCGTATTGCAGCGGTTCATCGGATAGCTCCCCGCAATCCAGACAAGCTGAATAACAACGGCTGAGTTCCCGCGTTAAATTCTCCAGTGAGGCCGCATCCGCACAAAACGAAGATAGATTGACAAGCAACGTGTGTCTGTCTGGCGACAGGGTAACCAGAGACATACGCAAAAGCGGACCCCTTTCTAAGTCAAAGGCCACCTCTCTCGCTTGCCGATAAAGCGCCTCGATCGCAGCCTCCTGCCGTGGAAGATCGCAACCGCTCAGGTCGTAGTCGTCGATTGAGGGCTTGCCACCCACGCCGACGGTCTGCAGCGGAGCGGTCACGCCGTTTCCGCAATGAAAGGAAGTGCGGAGGATCTCATGCCTATCGAAGACTTTCTGCAGGGCGGCCTTTAGAATCCGTGTGTCGAGGCTTCCTTCGATCAGGATGGCGCACTGGGCATGACAAGGCAGGCCGCGGCCGGCTTGATGCAACGACCACAAATGCTTTTGCTGAGGTGAAAGCCGGAAACCTTCAATAACGTCTGTTTGCATTCGTGTACTTCGGCTTCCCATCTACGCCGTCATTACCCAGGTGCAACGCGCTAACAGGTTTCCGCTTGATCTGCTGTAACTTCTGAATATTGAGTTCTCGGTGTGCTTTGCGGATCTGGGCCTGCTCTTGCCTGTCCGTTTCGGCGAGTAGTTCCTTTAACGCGCTCAACCCGGTAGTGGGCTGTCCTACGACATGCCGCAGAAGTGTTTCGAAGTGTTTTGACAATCGGGCCATCGTGGCCGGACCAAACAGATCCGTGTTGTATCGCATGGAGGCAGCGAGCGATTCCTGCATCTCGATTATCAACAACACCAGGTCGAGCGTGGCCGCCCGACGTTCCAGGGGAAAGGACTCGAGCACAAGGCCGCCGGGGTTCATGCGAATCCCGGTTTCGCCCATGGCGAACGCTGACGCTCCCTGTTCCGCGAGCCGGTGCGGTTTATCCAGTACGAACATCACCTGGCATAGCGGTGGCCGGCTAAGATCCCGAGACGGCCTGAGTCGTTCGACCAGGAGGACGGTGGGGTAATCCTGATGCTCGAGAGCATCGAGCACGGTGTGGCGAACCCGGTCAAGAAATTCTCGGAACGCGGGGTTGCCGGAGAGATTCGTCCTTAGGACAACGGGGTTCGTGAAGAGGCCGACGATACCTTCGAACTCGACCCGGCTCCTGCCCACCATCGGCGAACCCACCAACAGGTCTTCCTGGCCGGTATGGTAAGAAAGCACTATCTGGAAGACCGCCAGAAGGACCATGTACAGCGTCGCTCCATGAGCCTTGGCGAGAGCCTTGAGCCCGGAGCTCAGCTCCGCGTCCATAGTGAAATCGTGCGATGCCCCTCGATAAGTCGGAATCGCGGGACGCGGCCGGTCGGTCGGAAGATCCAGTACGGGTAACTGCCCCGCCAACTTCTCCCGCCAGTATGCCCACAGCCGTTCTCCCTCCGGGCTTGCCAGCATTTCGGCCTGCCAACGGACGTAGTCAGTGTATTGCAGATCAAGCGGCGGCAGAGGCGCTTTCACGCCGGCGCTTTCCGCCGGGTATAGCACTCCGAGTTCATTCAGGAGCAGCGCCAGGGACCAGAAATCGATCACGATATGATGCACGACCAGCAGAAGGATGTGTTCCTGTGCCGATCGCATGATCAGACTCACCCGCAGCAACGGCCCTCGTTCCAGATCAAACGGGCGATAGGCTTCCTCGAGTAGTCGGGCCTTCAGTTCCTCTCCGCTCCAGGTTGAGCCATCAACTTCCTCGAAGCACACTTTCTGGTGTTCGTGGACCTGCTGGATCGGTTTGCCGGAGTGCGCGGGGAAAGTAGTGCGTAGCGCGGGATGGCGATCGACCAACCTCTGCAACGCTTGCCGCAGTGCGGGAACGTTTACGTCGGGCGAGATCCGCGCCGCAAAATTCACGTTGTAAACCGTGCTTTCTGGCGCCAGTTGGTAAAGAAACCATATGCCCTGCTGATTGTACGAGAGAGGATAAAGTGATTTGGAGTCGCGCCCCTGCTTGCGAAGAAGTTGGGCAAGGAGGGCGCGCTTTTCGCCCGGTGAAAGATCGGCGATTCGCTGGGAAGTGCTGCTATTCACTTTTCACCCACTTCCTCTTGAGCCAATAGACCGGTGAGCAACGAATTCACTTCCTCATCCGAATACTGGTCAAGATTCTCCAACAGATGCTCATCGATGCCGTCGGTTCCTTGCTGCCCTCGGAGGTGACCGTTTGCCGAGACAGGAGACACTGATGAGCCAGGAGTCTCAGATGTAAGCAGATGAAGCAGTTGCGACGCAGCCTGTTCGACGCTGGGTCCTGAGAGAAACGTGACCATTGGTACGTTCACGCCTAAGTCCACCGCGATCCGGTTCTTCAACTCGACCGCCATCAAGGAGTCCAGTCCCAGATTGCTGAGCGGTTGCTGTACGTCGAGCTTGGATGCTGACAACCCAAGCACACGAGCCACTAGCTCAGTCAGGTGGGACTGGATTAATGGCAGGCGTTCGGCTGGTTCTGCGGCAAGGATCGTATTCCTCTTTTCGCCGGAATGACCCGCTTGAGCTACGTTGTAGATTCCCTCACGTGCAAGGTCGGAGAGTAGCGGTGATTCTGTTCCCGCCGGATAGAACTGGCGATATTGCGCCCAGTCAACAGGCACGACCGCGACCTGGGTCGAACCCTGCCGAAGCAGGCGTTCCATCGCTTCCAGCGCTGGCGCGGGTGCGATGCTCTTGATCCCCGCAAGCGCGAGGCGCGCGGCGAGGCGCTTTCCTCCCGCCGTTTCCGCGAAACCCAATCCGCTCCACGCTCCCCAATTGATGCTCAGCGCCGGCTTTCCCAGCGCTCGTCGGTGATGAGCCAGTGCATCGAGGAAGGCGTTTGCTGCCGCATAGTTCCCCTGGCCGGGCTGGCCTAAGAGGGAACCTGCGGACGAGAACAGTACGAAGAAGTCCAAGGGAGCGTCTTTGAGCAGGCGATGCAGCAGCCAGCCGCCCATCATCTTCGGGCGCAAAACCGAATCCAGTGCCGCCGCATCGAGCTGCACCAGCAGTCCGTCCTGCAGCACGCCCGCCGCGTGCACTACGCCTCGGATCGGCGGCCAACCCTCGGCGCGAAACTCATCTAGAAAGGTGCCTAACTGTCCTTCGTCTGCCACATCCACCGAGGCTAGATGCACGCACGCCCCCAGACCTTCCAGCTCACGAATCGCGGCAATTTGATCGGCCAGCCGGCTTCCCGCTTCTGCTGAGTTCCATCGTGCGCGTGCTGGGAGCTTCGTGCGTCCCATAAGGATCAACCGGCGCGCCCCTTGCTCTACCATCCAGCGGGCGACCGAAAGGCCTAGGTCTCCCAGTCCACCGGTGATCAAGTAGCTGCCGTCGGTGCGCCAGCTAAGTGGAGCTTCCTGCGTGGTAGATCGATGCTTGCGTATCAAACGGCCTGCGTATCGTCGCCCTTGCCGGAACGCAATCTGATCCTCTCCGTCCGGAGCAGAGATTTCGTTCCACAACTGACGAGCGGCATCGTCGGGAACCGAAGGCCTGGGTTCCAGGTCCATCAGTCCTCCCCAGAACATGGGATGCTCCTGAGCGACAACGCGGCCCAATCCCCAAAGAGGCGCCTGGGCTGTGTCCAGGGGCAAGGTCTCTTCCCCGGCCGGCTGAGCTCCCTGCGTGATCAGCCACAGCCGCGGTAAGTGATTCCGCTCGACCCGAGCTAGCTCCTGGACTAACTGTAAGACACTGCTACAGCCGAGAGTCTGATCTGTCTTCAGCGAAGTGACGGTGGTTTCCTCTGCACGACCAGCATCAAGACTCCAGAGATGAACAACCGCCCGGCAGATTGGTTGATCGGGTGCTAACACCGCCTCGAGGAGCTGTCGGATGTCCTCCGGTCGTTCAACATTGACGCGAAAATGCTCGCCGTCCGTGCGCTCGTACGATTCGCCGCGAGTGACCAGGATGATCCCGTCTCCTTGTGCCTTGAACAGCGCTCCAAGCTTTTTTCCGACGCCGCTGCTATCGGCGAAGATAAGCCAGTTGTCCGGGCTGGCCGGCGCGGACGGTTGCGGGGCCGGCTGTTGGTTCGAACGCTCTCTTGGCTGCCACTGGAATTCGTAGAGCCAGTCGTCAATATTCTCATCGGCGGCGTGCTTTGTATCGCGGCCGATGCTATCGAAGCGCAGTCCGATAATTTCGACCGCCACCTGCCGATTTTCATCCAGGAGCCGTACGTCTCCCTTGATGCTGTCGGCGCCGGCTTTTTGCAGACGAGCGTGACTCCACAGATGCAAACCCTGACCACCATGGACCCGAATCTCATCTATATGAGTGGGCACGTAGGCGCCGTGCTCGTCATTTCCTGTCGCTTGACCGGCTACACCCGCTCCTAGCGTCTGGAAGCAGGCGTCCAGAAGGGCAGGGTGGAATTGACAGGCGTCGAGCCCTCCATGCGGTCCATCAGGAACTCTGACTTCACCCAGCATTTCACCGTCACATCGCCACAACTGAGTAATGCTCTGGAAAGAGGGGCCATAGTCGACGCCACTTTCGCGAAGCCTCAGATAATAGTCTTGTCCCGAGATCTGCTCTGAGCATCGAGCCCGGACTTGAGCGAGCGCTTCCTGTTCGATAACCGGGGCGATGCCAGGGTCTGGCTCCGGACAAATCTTTCCTGTCGCATGCAGCGTCCACGATCGATTGGCTTGCTCTGCATCGCGCGGGCAACTGTAGATATGAACGGATGCTGCCGCGTCGGCACCGGGGGAAAGGATCACCTGAAGCGTCCGGGTTGCGCCGTCGGGGATGAAGAGCGCCTTCCGAAATTCCACATCTTTCAGCACAAACGACTGCGACGGGAACGCCTCAGCCGCTGCCGCCAACGCTATCTCCAGGTAGAGCGCGGCGGGGAGCACCGCGAGTCCTTCGACGCGATGGTCATCCAGATAAGGCAGCGCGCTCCTGTCCAGAGCGCCCTCCCAGAAATGGGTTCCCATTTGGGCCGATTTGAAATGCCGGCCGAGAAGAGAATGCTTCCCCGCTTCATCGCACGAGACGTACTGCGATCGCGATTGACCGCCGACCTCGCCCGCCGGCGGGTCCATCCAACAGCGCTCACGCTGCCACGGGTAGGACGGAAGCTGAACGCATCGGCCTCCCTCAGGATAGATGCGGCTCCATTCGATCGGATATCCCAGGGTGTAAAGCATCCCCAGCGAGCCGGCCAATACTTTGCCTTCTTCCTCCTCACGCCTTAGCGACGGGAGCACCGCGCCTGCTATCCCGGCATGATCAAGTTGCTGCTGAATACTACTAAGTAGAATGGGATGCGGACTGATCTCCAGAAAAATGTCATGTCCATCTTCCAGCAACTGCTGAACCGCGGTTGAAAAAAGCACAGGCTCTCTGAGGTTCCTGCTCCAATAGAGCGGGTCGAAGCTCAAGCCGTCGCCAACCTCGCCGGTTACAGTCGAGTAGATCGGCACCGATGCGGGCCTGGGCTGTAGTCCTTCCAACGCGCGCTCCAAATCAGCGCGAAGAGGCTCCATCTGCGGACTGTGAGCGGCAAAATCAACCTTGATCATCCGGCAGAAGATGTCTTGACGCTGCAATCGACTCGCGATTGTTTCCAGCGCGCCGGGATCTCCTGACAAAACCGTCGACGTGGGACCGTTGCTGACGGCGATCGATACGCGCTCTTCGTAGCCGGCAATGGCGCGCCGAGCGTCCGCGATGGAAAGGTCCACGGCAGCCATCGCTCCGCGCCCGATCGTCGGCTTCACAAGACGGCTGCGACTGCAAATCACCCGCGCCGCATCTTCGAGGCCGAGCGTGCCCGCGACGTGAGCGGCCGCGACCTCGCCCATGCTGTGGCCCACCACCGCGTGCGGCTCTATACCCCAGGAACGCCACAGGGCCGCAAGCGCCACCTGAATCGCAAACAAAGCCGGCTGCAGGACGTCGACTTCGTTCAGCCGCGAGCGGGCCGCATCGGTGGCTGTCAGTTCCGCAAGCAAGGACCAGTCTCCGTGGGGGCGCATCGCGCGGTCACAGCGTTCGATGGCTTCGGCAAAAACCGCTTCCTGCCGCAAGAGCGTCCGTCCCATTCCAAGCCATTGGGAACCCTGCCCGGGAAATGCAAAAACCAGTTTTCTCTCGCGATCGGAAAGCTTGCGGCCCGAAGACAGCCCGGCACGAACCTCCGCGCGGATAAAAGTCTCAAGCCCCTCCGCCAATTGCGATGCTGAATTGCCCGTCGCGGCCAGCCGGTACTCGTGATGACTTCGCCGCGCGCCAGCCGTGTAACAGATGTCGTGGACCGGCGCCGCCGACTCCGGATCGATCAGGAAGTCGTGGTACCTTCGCGCGAGCGACTGCAGAGCCGGCGCGCTGCGTGCCGACAAAGGTAGCAGGTACGTGGAATTGGCATCACGATTTCCGTTCTCGCGTTGCGTATCATGCACTCCCGAATCGGATCGGGGCGCCCCTTGCACGACCACGTGCGCATTGGTTCCGCCAAAACCGAATGAACTCACTCCGGCGAGCGGGGCTGCATCCGGCTGCGCAGGCCATGGGCACAGCGCCGTGTTTACGCGGATCGGGAGCTGATCGAAAGGAATACGAGGGTTGGGCGCTTCGAAGTGCAGGCTCGGCGGGATCTCTCGATGCTGAAGCGCCAGCGCCACCTTGATTAATCCAGCGATACCGGCTGCGGCCTCGAGATGACCCAGGTTGGTTTTGACCGAGCCAAGCAGACACGGGCGCTCAAGAGGACGATCGAGAGCAAGCACCGCGCCCAAGGCTTTCGCCTCGATTGGGTCGCCCAAGAGCGTGCCCGTGCCATGGGCCTCGACGTATTGAACGTCGCCCGGCGAGACCTCGGCGCGCCGATAGGCTTCTCGGAGGACCGCTTCCTGCGCGTGAGGATTTGGCGCCATCAGGCCGTTGCTGCGTCCGTCCTGATTCACCGCACTCCCGCGAATGACGGCGTAGATCGGATCGCGGTCGGCCAAGGCTCTCGACAGCGGTTTCAGAACAACGACCCCGGCGCCCTCGCTGCGAACGTAGCCGTTGGCGCGTGCATCGAAGGCTTTGCAGCGCCCGTCGGGCGCCATTGCTCCGGCCTTGGTGAAATTGATCGTGATGGCCGGCGACAGGATCAGGTTCACTCCCCCGGCCAATGCCAGCGTGGACTCTCCGCTTCTCAGGCTATTGCAGGCTTGGTGGACCGCAACGAGTGACGATGAACAGGCGGTGTCGATCGCAAGACTCGGTCCCCGCAAATCAAATACGTAGGAGATACGGTTGGCCGCGATACTCAGGGCATTGCCCGTGCCGGCGTACGCGTCGATACGATCCACATCATTGAACTGAATCCGGCCGTAATCGTTGTTCGAGATGCCGATAAACACGCCGGTGGGCGTGCCCGCGAGGTGCTCCCGCACCTGCCCGGCGTCTTCCAGCGCTTCCCATGTCAACTCCAGCAACAGGCGTTGCTGCGGGTCCATGCGGGCGGCTTCGCGCGGCGAAATACCGAAGAAATGCGCATCGAACTGGTCCACCTGCTCAATGAAACCGCCCCAGCGCGTGACCATTTTGCCCGGCGCCGCCGGATCGGGATCGTAAAAATCGTCCAGGTTGAAGCGTTGCGCGGGAACTTCCCGGATTGCATCCACTCCGTTGCGAAGCAGATTCCAGAAAGCTCGCGCATCCTGTGCGCCAGGAAAGCGGCAGGCGATCCCAATTATCGCGATCGCTTCGGCATTCGCCTCTCGAACCCGGCTCACCTCGGCGGCCGGCTGCGACAGGCTTGATGAGTCTGCCAAACCGCGAGCGAGAGCTTCGATGGTCGGAAACTCATATGCCAACTCGGCCGGAAGCTGTCGTCCCAGCCATTGTGCGAGTTCACCGGAGAGACTGACCAGTTCCGTCGATCCCAGTCCGTAGCTGGCGAATGGTTCCCCGACGTCTATCTCGTTCGCTTCGATTTCCAGCAGCTCGGAAAGTCTGCATACCAGCCAGGCCTGGATCGTTGCCGCGCCGGGATCGGAATTCCCCTTCTCGCGGTGTCCATTGCGCTCCGCGTCATGCCCGATAGCGCCGTTAGTTTGATTTTCGGCCATTACTCACTCTTCGCGCACTGTTCCAGCGTCCCGTCCCGAAACCTGGCCTCGCACACACGGCGTTGAACCTTGCCGCTGGGAGTCTTCGGAATGCTTCCAGCCTTGAGCAGCACGACCGCATGCACTCGCACGTCATGCTCTTCCGCGACTGCGCGGCGAATGGCCCGACTCACCGCGTCGAGATCCGCCGGAGACCGCCCGTTCTGGCTGCTCGCGTGTGAATCATCGCGCGATTCGCCGTTGAGCTGGTGCCGCTCCGGTTGGTACCGGCGCTCTACTTCGGCTGCGACTATCAGGCGTTCGTCGTCGGTGACATCGACCGAAAACGCGACGCAACACCCCGACCGCACTGCCGCATGGCTTTGTTCGACCGTGAATTCGATGTCGTTGGGGTAAAGGTTGCGGCCGCCGATGATGATCAGATCCTTCAGCCGGCCGGTGACAAATAGCTCGCCGTCCCTCAAGAATCCCAGGTCCCCGGTTCGAAGAAACGGCCCCTCGCCGGTGTCTGCCAGATAGGCGTTGAAGATGCCCTTGGTTTCTTCTGGCCGGTTCCAGTACCCCTGAGTCACGCTCGGACTTGATACCCAAATCTCCCCGACCTCATCGGGCGCGCACGCGGTCATCGATTCAGGATGGGCGACAACAATCTTAGTATCGGGCATCGCGCTCCCACATCCAACCAGCGTCCGTACATTCTGCGCGGCGTCCGAGGCCTCCGCGATGCCGTTGTGCTCGAGCGCTGCCACCCGCGTTGTGCAGAGAACCGGCTCATCTTTCATAAGTCCGCCCGAAACGATCAACGTGGCTTCGGCAAGGCCGTAACACGGGTAGAAGAAGCTCGGTCGGAAACCGCAGGATAAAAAAGCCGCGGCAAACCGTTTCAAGGTATCAACCCGGACCGGCTCGGCGCCGTTGTAAGCCACCTTCCAACTGCTGAGGTCGAGACCGTCGCGCTGCTCCGCAGTAATCTTGCGAGCGCACATTTCATACGCGAAATTGGGGCCTCCGCTAATCGTGGCTTTGTAGCGCGAAATAGCCTGAAGCCACCGCGCCGGCCGCTGAAGAAAGGATTGCGGGGGCATCAGAACGCACTGACGCCCTCCGTATAGCGGTTGGACAATTCCATTGGTAAGTCCCATATCATGAAAGACCGGCAGCCATGTCACAGAGACAGTCTCCGACGTAATCTCGAATGCCCGGCTGATGTGGGCCGAGTTCTGGAGGAGGTTCTCGTGACTGACCATTACGCCCCTCGGTACTGCGGTTGAGCCCGAAGTGTATTGCAGCAAAGCCAGGGTGTTGGCGGCCACTGCCGGGTCCTGCCATTCGTCCGCCGCGCTGCCGACAGCCTTGTCGGTGGCCAGCCAATGCAGCGTTCGTAGCTCGGGAGCTTGCGTGAACAGGCCCTCAACCTTGGAGAGGATCGATGACGTGGTCAGCACGAACATCGGTTGAGCATCGTTTGCGATGGTGCGAAGCCTCGGGACAGTCCGCTGCGGCTGGGCCATATTCGGCGGAGGCAGCGGAACTGCAATTACCCCAGCATATAAGCACCCAAAAAAGGCGGAGATGAACTCGAGCCCTGCTGGATACAGCAACAGTGCCCGCTCCCCCCTTGCTCTATAGCTTTGGAGCAGCGCACCGACCGCCCGTGCTTGCCGGTCCAACGCCCCATGGGTCAGATGCGCGGCTTCTATTTCTCCGTCAATCAGATAAGCGTAGATCCGCTGCTCCGGCTGCTGGAGCGCCCGCGAGCGAAGAAGTTCGACGAGAGTAGAAACTTTGGCAGTCGTTCGACTCATCGGTAGCTGACCCGCCGTACTCACTGGGCGACCCCCAAGTTAGTGGAATTACCCGTTTGATCCACATGCACACGAGTTGTCGGCCTTGGCGAGCAGCCAGATCCTCGCGCTCACTTTGGTCGGCAACGCTATTTTTAGCGTAACCGACTTTTGCAAGATACGAAATGTTCCCCGCAAGAATCAAGTCAGTGTTCTGCAAAGAACCAAAAGACGAACCAAGCTGTTTCAGCGTTGGCGTTCGAGATCAGGCCGGTCGTCCGTGAATCTCGAGGGTCGCGATCTGATTCGGCAGCATCCGCGTCGTTTCGGCTGCTCCACGTGATAGAGTCAACTTGGGCCGCGAGCTCAAGGAAGATCATGCGCACGGCTGTCACCGGGACTCCGGCCGCTGCTTGGCTCTCACGGCGGCTCACTGAAGCATTTCTGCCCTCTTCGGCTGTAGAAGCAATAGGTAATTGCTATTCTCAAATCGACAAAACTATGTATACTCACTATATACTCATTAGCTAATTAGTGTAGCTTATTTGACATACTTCGTGAAAAGGGAATAAACTTTGATTCGTCGGAATCGCAAAACGAATCGAGCCCGACTTTGATCCAGCCCGACCAGTGGCCCTTCTCTCGCCTTTGACCACGCTCCGCTAGACCAACACAAATCGTCAGACAGGAAGGCCTGAGGAAAGCCCTATGGGACGACCTCGTTTCCATCCAATCCGGAACACTCTGGCCGCGATCGCGGTAGCCGGAGCAATGATCCTGACGGTCGCCGCCCCGGCCGCGGCCACGCCGTGGCAGAAAGCGTGGGGCGACTACGACAGCCACCAGCAATGGCATGACGCCAGTTGGTGGCTGCAGAACCGCCACGACTGGGTCACCTCGCATCACCCGGAATGGACTGAAAACTACGCCGCGACGCGTGGCCAGATCGGCGATTCCGACCGATTCCACATGTGGCATTACGGCGACGGAGGAGCTGATCGTCGTTCCAACGCGGCGGCGATTGATGCCGCGAAGAACGAGGCACGAAAGGCACGCGGGACGTCAGCGATCAGAGCTGAGGCGTCCGTCAAAAGCGCTCGCGAATCTTGAGGCGAATATATGAAAACGATTGACCCTCGAAAAGCAATAATGACGTTGGGCGGGATTCTGATTGCGACGCTGGCCGCTGGTTGCTTCGGCGGCGGGCCCGGTTATTGGAACAGCTCCTACGGCTACAATAGCAGTTACAGCAGCTATGGAAGCTCTTATCCTTACCGCGGCGCCGACCAGCACGCCGTAGAAACTCGCGATCGAGGTGATGCGCGCACTGAAACGCAGCGTTCCAGCGTCGCTCGCGACACAATTTCCCTCAGATGATTCTGAGCTGGCGCATCGCTCTGAAAACTGACCGTCATCGAGGATTCGCAGCGCTCAGTTTCTGCGACAACCGGCGTTGAAGATTGATTCGAATTGCGGCTATGTAGTTGCTGTATGCGGGGATTCAGCGGCAGGCGCCGAGGACCGATGGTAACGGGCCTCCTGGTCGTGTCCACGGCGGTGATTGCGACCTTGGCGACGGCGCAAAAGGCGCAAAGCACGGACCTGACGACGCCTTCCTTTCTGGTTGCCACCCGCGATCTGCGGGATCCGCCATTTCAGCACGCCGTAATCCTGATGATCCCGTCCACCGAGCCGCCGCTGCTGGCCGGCGTCATAATAAACAGCCCGGCCGAAATGCGGGTTCGGGATATGTTCACGCAAGCGCGCCCGCTCAAGAGGCAGCAGGAAACGATGTACCTGGGCGGACCGGTGGAACCTGACGAGCCGTCAGTGATCTTTCGCGCGTCGTCGGCACCCGCCTCCGCGACCCGAATTTTCGACGACACTTACGTCGCGACCGGCCACGACGCCATCGTCGAGGTCCTGAAGGACCCGCGGATCGCCGATCTCCGCGTCATTTTAGGAAAGGCTCAGTGGTTGCGCGATCAGCTCTACAGCGAAGTCATGCGGGGCGCGTGGTACGTGGTCCCGGCCAAATCCGACCTGGTTTTCAGCGATCCGAAGGATTTATGGTCCACCCTGGTGCAGGGCGGCGATCTTCAGGAAGCCGAAGCCGGGCAGGCTCCAGCGCTGAATTTGCCTTACGGGCGTATCGATGCTACAAAATGTCGCCATCCACTTTCATCCAATTGATTGGGAACGCGGTTGATCCCACGCCGCGCAGAAGTTCTCAAGGGGATACCATCAATGGCACGGATCAAAGAACGCAGCTTCGGGCAAGTACTTCGTGAGCGCCGTCGACAGCTCGACCTGACCCAGGAAGAGGTCGCGCGTCGGATCAAGACTTCAACTCCGTACATCGGCCACCTCGAATCGGCCAAGCGCCACCCGTCGGACAAAATCGTAACCCGGCTTGCCGAAGTGCTCGGGCTCGATCGGCGGGAACTATTTTTCCTCGCCAATCCGCGCGCGCAGGCTATCCTCAGCCCCGAGCCCGAGAAGGACGCGAAGTCGGCTTGGGAAGATTTCCGCAAGGACGAGCAGCTCAGGCGCATCCACAGCATCTCGGGCGACGAGATGGAGATGCTATCGCGCGTGGCGCTTCTCGGCGACGTGCGATCGCCGCGCGACTTCATCTATATACTCAATACGGTTCGTCACGCGGTCGGCAGATAGCAAGTTCAGATCGTCTTTCGAAACGCGTCGGCCGGCGTCACGCGCATTGCACCCAACACGGGAATTGCGGCGCTCAGCAGGCTGATCGCGATCGCGCCGAGCAGCGCCTCGAGCGCGGCGCCGTAGGTTACCGTCAGATAGCCGGCGCTCTCCATCACCGAGTGCAGCGTCGAGCCGCTGCCGAACTGCCACAACGCCAGCGCGCATCCGAGCGCGCCGCCTGCCGTGCCAATCAGCGCGCACTCGCCCAGCAGCATGCGCGCGATGTACGGCTGGTTGAATCCGAGCGCTCGAAACACCGCCACATCGCGCAATCGTTCCCGCACCATCATCGACATTGAGGTGGCCGCGATCAGAAAAATCGTCAGCGCAATCACCGCCGAGACCGCATGGACGATGCCGCGCAGGTCCCCGACCGTGGACATCAGGCCGGAAACCGCCTCGCTCTCAGTCATCGACGCCGTTTCGTAGTCCGAGTTGTGAAAGGCGCGGTCGATTTCATGTATGACCGGCGCAACGTGGCTGGCCGAGTCAACCCGGCTTACCAGGAACCCGGCGGGATGCTTTTCCTCCGGGATTCCGATCGCCTTTTCCGCTTCGACCAGGTAATCGCGCCGAAACATGAAAAAATTGGGATAGTTGCTCGCCGGGATTTCGCCGACCATCGTGAACTTGATGTCGAGCCGGTTGGAATCGCCGCGCAGCGTGACCACGTCGCCGACTTTCCAGCCATGCTTGCGCATCAGGAGGCGCCCCGCGACCGCGGCGCTCCGAATGCTCGAAAACTGCTCGACCACCTGCGGCGCAAGATTGTAGTCCGGATACATCAGCGCGACCTTGTCCGCATCCAGCGCGAACGCCTGCACGATTTCCGACGCTTGCTGATAGGTGGCGCGCAGCACGACCATCGGCATGCAGGCGACCACCCCGGGTATTTTTTCGATCGTCCTGCAATCGCGCGCCGGCACGCCCAGGTAACGCCCGTCGGCGTTGTAGGAATACACCCGCAGAGTCTCCGCGGTCTTTTTGAGAATCATGTCGATCGAACCGGGTATCGCGGCCAGCACCGTGAAGATGAAAGTTGCGACCGCGAACGTGAGCATCGTCAGAATCGCGCGCCTGGGCTGTCGGATCGCATAGCGGAGGACGAGATGCAGCGTTTGCATCGCGTCACGCCTCGCGCAGCGACTCGATGATCGGAAGATGAGCCGCGCGCCAGGCTGGCAGCAAGCCACCGGCAATTCCAATCAGCAGCGCCGCGGCGATTCCGCCCGACAGGGCGCTCAAGCTGAAGGCCGACGAAAAGACCACCGCGCCGACGCTCATGAGCCGGTGATTGAGACCGGCCCCGACCCCCAGGAATATCGCCAGAGCATCGCCGACGACGCCGCCGGCCAGCGCAAGAATCACGCTTTCGACAAGAAAACTCGCCAGCACCGAGCCCCGGCTGAAGCCCAGCGTCCGCAGCACTCCGATTTCCCGCGTGCGCCGGGCGACCGCGGCATACATCGTGTTCATGCCGCCGAAGGCCGCCCCCGTTCCGACAATCAACCCGACGATCAGCACCAGCGCGCGCAGCCGGTCGGCGACCTTGGCCTGCTCCGCAAAGAATTCCCGCTCGCTCAGTGCGTCCACCGTCAGTCGCGCATCGTCGGTGAGCGCCTTTCGAAAGCTGTCCTCGGTGCCCGGCTTCAGCACGACGTGAAATGAGGAATACCCGTTCTCGAATCGTGCATCCTGCTGCAGGACATCTATGTCCGTCCAGAATTCAGACTCCAGTGCGCTGCCTCGATCGGCAAAAATTCCCACGATCGTCCAACTGCGGCGGCCGTACCTGAAGCTCGTGCCCACCCCGAGCTCGGGGAAACGTGCCGCTTGCTTTTGTCCTATCGCCATCTCGTCGCGACCCGGTGCGGGCCATCGCCCCGCCACCAACTTGAGTCCGCGATGCATCCGATATGCGACCGGCGACACACCGCGCAGCGACGCAGGCCTGAACTGAATGGCTGGCCGCTTCACCGCGGCGTTGAACGGCACCACCATCTCGGGAGAAAACAGCGCCGCGCCCGACGCGTCGGTGCTTATCTCGGGCCGGGCCCGCAAGATGTCCGCCTGCTCGCGAGGTATGTAGCTTTCGCCCTCGGACCAGGTGCCGCGGCTGAGCACAATCCAGTGACCCGGTTCTCCCACCAGTTCCAGGCTTTGCCGCAGCCCGCTGACGAAGCTGAGCAGAATCACCACCACCATCACGACCAGCGCTATCCCAAGCGCGGTCATCAGCGAGGTCGTCCGCCGCACCATCAGGCTTCGAAGATTGTAGGTTATCGGAATAACAGCCATTCACGGACCGGGTTGAAATTCGCCGCCAGACGGAGTCTCCCCTGCCGTGGCTGTCGTTGGCGGTTTTTGCGCCTCGCGCAACTCTACAAGTCCGCGCCCGCGATGTGCAAACAGCCGGACGCAGCCGTGTATACAAATAGTTGTGTTTCCGCCGAGTCAGCTCATCAGCCGGTGGCCCCCGCGGCGCGCCCGATGCGTCCGGGCGTCGATCCGCCCTCGCCGCGAACGTCGCCGCGATGCGACGGGGCGCGACCAACCGATTCTTCCAGCACTCCCCAGTACGAGCGCGTTATGTGCGCACCTTCGCGGAACCCCGGCTTCGACAGCAAAGTCGCATGGAGCTTGGGCAGCCGATAGAACGGCACGCTCGGAAAAAAATGATGCTCGATGTGATAGTTGACGTTTTTCGGGGCGAGCCAAATCCGCTCGAGCCAGCTCGCCTGCGTGGTCCTGATCAGCGGGTATGCGCTGTCCGGTCCCTCGATTCCGTGATGCTCGGCGATGCTGCGGATGCGCATGATGAACACCAGCCAACTGAACATGGGAATTACCCAGTAGAGCGCGAAACCCTCGAGCGCACCGGCGTAAATGATCGCACCCAGGGCGGCCGCGTAAAAACCGTATCGCACGACGAGCAACCTCACCGGCACCGTGTCCGCGGACGCCACCGACGCCGCCAGCTTGAGCATCGCGGCCGCGTTCAACCCCGTCGCGTCGCGCAAGAGCAGTTTCGCCAGCTCGGGAACAGCCAGCGGAAATGCCCACGCCGGGTCGCCTTTCCTGCGCTTCAAGTCGGGATCCTGCGCGCTGTTCAGGTACCGATGATGCGCAAAATGATTTTTGCGGTACTGTCGAGCTGAGACGAAATGCGGCCACGCCAGCATTACTTCCGACATCCAGTCGTTGAGCCGCCGATTGCGCAGCAGCCGGTAGTGAACGCCGTCGTGCATCAGAACCAGCAGCGCGTGCTGGCGTGAAGCGATGAACGCGGCCGCGAAAACGTACAGCATAGGATGCCAGAACCGCTGGCAAATGTAGATCGTGGCCACGATCAATCCCCACTCGGCGCCTACGTGGATGCAGGCGAGGATTGGATTGACGATGGATAGCTCCCGCAGTTCTTCCTTGCTGAGTTTGACGGGAATATTCGTGCCGATGTCGCCGAAGCCGCTGGGCTCGGGCGACGACTCTATTGCTGATCCGTAATTCATTGTTCCCCCTCGAGCGCTGCTTGTCCCGATTCGATTCGGACCCTCGATTGAAATTGGCGTCATTGCACCTGCGCCGCGTCGTTTTCCTGCCCCAGCCGCGTTCCCGCCATCGGCGCTTCGCCGTTGACGAGCACCGTACGGCCGCCCGCCGATCTTCTCTTCAGGAAGTTTCTGAAACGCAGGATGCGATAGTCGTCGCACGTCTCGACTATCAGTTGCGAAAACACCCGGGTCACCTTGGCGAGCGATTCGCCCTCCAAAATCATCGGTTGCGCCCAGATCGTTTCTCCCTTGAGCGTTTCGAGATACGGATACTCGACCGGTTCGCCGGCATCGACGAAGCCCCCGGTACGGTAAAATGGAGTCCCGTCAAATGGTTTGACCGCGAGATACGCGAGGATCGCACGCGCGTCGAGCAGACCGGCCATGATCGCCGCTCCGGCCCGCGCCAGCGTGCCGGCCCCGACCGCACACGACCAGAGCTCGCTGACCTCCAGCACCGATCGCGGCGGCAGATGCGAAAGGTCGGGCTTGGAGCAGGTCTGCGGAAACATTTCGAGATCGTGCATCACCAGCCCCGCGATCATTCGCTCGGCAGGGTCACCGTCGTTTTCAAACAGCGCGTAGAGATTGCCGAAGGTCAGATGAATTCTGGCCAGCCGCGAGCGGGGGCGTTCCTTGAAGCCGACTCCATTCCTGGCGCGAATCCGCTCGGTACGTGCGGCGAAAATCGTTCGTTCGCTTTCGGTAGATAATAGACGCAGTTCCATGAGTAACTTTCTCCTTCAGTCTGAATTCATCGCGATGCGCTTCTTGATTAGGAAATGCGGCTTCTGCGAGTATGTGCCGCACAGCGGCGGTGAACGTTGCACGTTAAATTGCCGATGCCGTCGAAAAATCGACGCGCGTGCCCTGTGGGAAGATTGAAAATTGGACATCAAGTCCGAACATATAGATTATAATTACGCCAATTTGTAGGGCTGGCTATTAATACACAGGATAAGGTTCGAAACGCAACGGAATTTGCACTCAGCGCGGACTGATCTGGCTTGTTTATTGGCGATCTAGCATTAATTTAGTACTTCTGGTTATAATTTGTGCATTGGGGCAATCTATGAGCGGGAAGAAGCCTATCTCGCGCATCTTCGGACTGACTGCGGACATTGTCAGGAATGCTGAAACAGCGGCAAACGGACGCGTGCCTGCAGTTACCGCTACTTCGGACGAAGCTAAGCGTCTCTGGAGTCGCGAATATGGGCGTACGCTGCGCAGCTGTCTCAGCCGTGCCGAAGTGCGTGAAATTGTCAGTGAGGGAAAGCGCAAAGCGTGGCCACATCTGAACGACGAGGCAGTTCGTCTCGGATCGATGAGTCAATTTGCCGAGCGCGCCTCGGCTTTGGGCGCCGACTTTCGAATCGCCAAAATGTCGTGGCCGTCGGGCCTCGCGTTGCTCGGCTTCTACCTGGGCAGCGACTCCGGTTTGGAGAAGCGCCCGCTGATCTGCCTCAATGGCGCCCATCACCCGGCTGCGGTCGCGACCGCGTTTCTACATGAAGTAGGGCATCACGTCACCGCCAAGCTCTTTTCCACTCGCAACGAAATAGTCCAGCTTTCGCGGCAAACGGGATATGAGGCGCATCTGAGCGATCCGCGCGAGCTGGCTGCCGATGTGCTGGTGAGCGTCGGGGTTTATCCGCGCAACATGGCCGCGAAATTGTTCGACGCAGAGTCAGCTCGGAAAATCGTGGCGAGCGCGGACCAACGAATCGTATCGTCGGCAGCCGCCAAGGCCGCGCGCCGCTACGGCGTCGATCTGGAAAGTATTCCCATGCAAAAGAGGCTACAGTACCAAGCCGGCCTCATTCACTTCTCCAGATTGCGCCAGGCGCTGCTCGACGAATACGACCTGTAGCCGTCGCGGGCGCGCTCGCGCCGCTATCTTCGCGAACCGGTCAGTCCCAGTGCGGTGCGCAGCTTGCCTTTGAGCAGGCGAATGAGTTCGTCTTCCCAGCAGACGTAGTTGTCGGGAACGTCGAGCACCACCACTTTCCCCGCCTGCACCTCGCCGAAGCGGTCACGGATATGGCGGCGATGCGCCTCTTCCATGACGCAAATCACGTCGGCCTCCTCGACCAGCTCCAGGCTGACCGGATTCCTCGCCCACGGTTCCGTACCTGCCGAGGTAACCCACATCGGTGCGCACATCTCCGCCAGCACCATCGCGGCCGTCGGGCTGCGATCCACATTACCGGTACAAACCATCAGCACCTTCATCATGGCGATCGAAAGGCTATACCAATTCCAATTCTTTGAGAGGACCCCTGTCGGCGGCCGGAATTCCCCCCGCCCCGGCGCCCATCACACGCAGCCGCCTATCCAAATCACTCGGCCGATAATTTTCACGTTGGATACTACCATCGCTTCGTATTTCGGATTGTCGCTGCGCACCAGCAACTTTCCGTCCGGACGCCGTTGAATTCGCTTCACCGCAAGCCCGCCGTCATCGCGCAGCAGATAGATCCCGTCCTGTCTGAAGCGCGGCTCCGCGAGATCGGCGAGGATCAAGTCCGAATCCTCGACCGTCGGCGCCATTGAATCGCCGACTACCTCGATCAGGATCAAGTCGCGCGGCTCCGTGTTGAGCCGCCGCTTGACCCAGCCCGCACGGAACGCGATCGAATCCACCACCTGGTCGCTGCGAAGTATCCCGTCGCGCCCGCTCGAGAATCGAATCCGGTTGCGCGGCATGAAGACGAAGTCGCCGTGCTCAACTGCGCGCGTGATCGCCTGCGCGCTCTGCGCCGCCTCGGCTCCCGTCGCCAGCCATTCGACCGACACCCGCCCCGCGCGCGCCAGCGCCACCAGGTTTGCCACGCTCGGCTGTCCTCGCCCGGATAACCATTTGTAGATCGCGTTGTCCGAAACCCCGACCGCCGTCGCCAGCGCGACCACCGAGCCGAAAGAATGGATCACCTGCGTCAGCCGCGAGCGAAATGCGGCGTCAACTACTGTTGTTGACATAAATCTCCTAATGTGGAATAAAATTCATAAAGCGCATGATCTTGCCCCAAGCAAATCACTCTCAACTCACCCCCAATCCCCCGCCCCCCAAAGCGCGCTCGCTCTCCCGCTATCACCGCGCCATGCCTTCGCTCGCTCACTTCCCTCGGCTCGCCACCGATCCATCTTACCGGCTACACACTTTTAGCCTACTTCGGGATTCATCGTCACACTGTCCGACCGCCCCCCAACTCGCGCGGAGGATTTATGGAACCCGCGACCACTCTGGTTCGTCCCACTGTTTCTAATCGCGTCGTTGCCTGTCTGTGGTGTCACCGGGCCACCACCCACGCCGACGTAATTCGCAACCACGGCCTGTGCCAAAGCTGCGCCCACGATAACGGCGAGATCGCTTGGCGCCTGGTTTACGACCGCGATCGTAAAATCGGCTCGATTCCTTCCAATCTTCGCGCCGCGTACGGCTTATGAACGCCAGCCCCAGCCGGATGCCCGCGCTCAATCGCGCCCCGTTGCCGGCGCCGCGTTTCAATCCTTTCGCGCCCGCCGCGCGGACCTCGCTCTACGATCAGATCTGTCATTCGATCGGTGACGACGCCGCCGACCGGCTGATCGCGGATTTTGGCGGCCGCCGCTTGTACATCCCGGTAGCCCCCGCACCCGGCGATCTGATCGCGCGCTCGATCGGGCTGCCGGCGGCGATGGCGATGGCGCGCATGTTTGGCGGCGATCGCCTGTTGATTCCGGTCACCGGCACTCATGCGCGCCGGCGCGTGCGAATCGTCGCGATGCGTGCCGACCACGTCAGCATCTCGCGCATCGCGCACGAACTCCGATGCACCGAACGATACGTGTACAAGGTCCTCGCGCTGGGTCGCGCTCCCGAAACCCCGGCCGCCGAGTCAGCGCCAACGTCCGCGCCGATCGCCGAGCGATTGAAACGTGGACTCATCAATCAGCGTTCCTGACGCCTACAGCCCTGAATTTTTGACCGCCGTCGAACGCGTGCTCGCCAACGAGGGTGGCTATTCGTCGAATCCGGCCGACCCCGGCGGCGCCACCAGCTTCGGAATTTCAGCGCGATCGCATCCCGGACTCGACATCGCGGCCCTCACCCGCGACGCCGCGGTGCAAATCTACTGGCGTGAATGGTGGTTGCGATTCGGATTTGCCGAGCTGCCCGCCGCGCCCGCGGCCAAGACGTTCGATCTCGCCGTCAACATGGGAGCCGGCCACGCGATCGAATGTCTTCAGCGTGCGCTGCGCGCGTGCGGCCGGCCCGTCACCGAAGACGGCGTGATAGGTGCCGTCACCGCGGCTGAGGCCGCGCGCGCCGACCCGGCCGCGCTGATGGCGGCGTTGCGCTCCGAGCTGGCGGCGCATTACCGGCTGGTCGCGGCGAAAGCGAATCAGGGACATCGCGGCAACCAAAACAAGTTTATCAAAGGATGGCTGACGCGCGCCTACGCGTGACGCGGATAGGGACATGAACACTGATAAAAGCGCGAAGGTCTTCTACAAATCGAAGGCGTTCTACGGATGCGTCAGCACGATCGTTCTGATCGTCGGCGACATCGTCGTCAACGGCGTGACGCTCGGCAACATGACCGCGCTGATGACCGCCGGATTTGCGCTCTACGGCCGAGTCGTCGCGACGGCGCCGCTGGCGATCAGCGATCGATCCGAGGCCGACGTCGAGGATGCGAAGGCAGATGTACGTAAAAGCGACAAACCGGTTGACGCCGACCATGGCAACTAGCGGGGGCGACCCCTGCACCCGGCGTTTTTGGGTTGTGCTCATGCTCGCGCGACTTGGTCGTGCTGCGTTGATTGCCGTAACGTCCGCCTGCATCCTCGCGGCGTGCGCGCCGACCTACGCGCCGCATATGGATATGCCGGCAACTGCGTTGCTGCCGCAACCGGCCGCGAGCGACTGCACCACCGCGCTTAATACTGAAAAGATCGCGCCGCTCGATCCGCCGCCGCTACTGCCCGACGCGATGCAAGCGCCGTGTCCGCTAGGCTCGGGGATGGCGGCGTGCTTCACGCTCGACCAGGACATCGTGCGCCAGAAGCGGTTCAAGATTCTTCACGACGATCGCGACTACTGCCGCGACGCGTATGACAGGGCGCGCGAGCGCTCCGGTGAACAACGTGTTTCCGACTAAAGCGATCGCGGCTGCGGCCGTCGCGCGCGGCCTGATCCTGCTCGCGATCGCGGCATTCGCGGGATGCGCTCAGGTGCACGAGAAGATGTTCACGCTCGAATGCGCGATCGGCCGCGAGCCGATGGCCGGTGAGCTCGCGCCGGGCACCGCGATGGCGATTGACGTTTCGACCAGCCCCATCCCGCTGATCTCCGCGCCGCATCGCATCGTCGCGCGATGCGATCATGCGGGCGTTGTGACGATGGATATCGAGACTCCCGTCGATACCGGCCTCAGCCAGCTTTCGACGCCGCTCAGCACCGCCGCCAGTCACGTGACGTATGTGCCGTAGCCGTTGCGAAAAGGATAGCGCCAGCGAAATGGGGCAACCCAAGTAAACAGTCACTGAAAAAACGCGGCAATGTCGCCGCCGAAACGAGGAGAGACCGACATGATTTCGAAGATTGGAAAACTGCCTGGACTATTTTTCTGCCTATGCCTGTGCGCGCTCGCCGGATGCGGCCCGACACAGGTCATTCCGCTCCAAGCACAACAGGGCGGCGGCCTGGTCTCGCCGACGCTGAAGAGTCAATTCGGCCCCAACAACGTGGTCGATTCCTCCACCGCGCTGACCCAGGAAATAACCGGCTTCTGCAACGCGCAGGCCCAGGTCGATTACGGCTGGGTCGCACAGCTATGCGGCGGTTCGATAACCGTACCGCAATTGCCGGTATCGATTTCGACCAATATCGGCACCGAGCTCGCCCAGCAGGGCCTGAAATCATGGTGCCAGGCGAACCTGTGGACCGGCCCGAGCGGCCAGTTATCCATCGCCGAAGATCCGACCACCAAAAATCCGATCATCCCGGCGCTCGGCAATTGCCCGACCGGCGTAGCGCCCGCGCCTGTGACTGCGCCGTCCGGAGCAGCACCGGCCAAGAGCTAGGTCTATGGGCGCTGCAATAGGCACTCTGGCGCTGGACGTTATCGAAAAAGCCGCGCCGGTCATCATCGGCGCGATGGCGCCCGAGGTTCAGGCGATGCTGGCGAAGTTGCCGGCCGGCACGGTCAAAGTCGTGCCGCCGGCGATCGGCGTCGAGGTCGCGGTCGCATCCAACCTCGCGAAAGCGATCCCGGCCTTCAGCGCCGAAATCTACAAAACGATCTGCACGAAAATCGGCGTGGCGGTCGCCATCTACGCGACCGACCATCAAGGCGACAACCTGCAATCCGACCTCGCCTGGATCGATATCCAGTCGATGGCCGTGGCGGCGATCGGAGCGGAAGGCCTCGACACGACGAAAATCCCGGTCAGCACATTGCGCCAGATGGTCGCGTCGGGCATCGAGCTTCATCGCGCCGGCGCCGGCACCAAGGCGCTAACTGTCGGTAGGTAGCAGGGGCCGCGCGCGACAACGGAAGAAACCGCGAAAGCACGAAACAGCGCGCTGCTCTTAACACTGAAAAAAATGAAACCCGTAACTCTAACTCCGCAACAAAAGGAAGAGGTAGTAAAAAGAATCATGAGTGCAATTCAGGACCTTCAAGCGGCAGAAGCAGCTATCGCGGCGGCCGTGACAGGCGCCACGGCGGCGATGACGGCGGCGGCGACTCTTATCGGGAATCTTCAGAGCGGCAGTGTCAACGCGGACGACCCGGAGGTCGAAGCTGTCGTTACGCAGTTGAACACTCAGGCGGCGACTTTGAGCGGCGCGGCGTCCTCACTGACTGCGGAAGTGACCCCGGCGCCTGCTTCGAGTCCTGCGTCGAGCTCGAGTTCAACTTCCTCAAGCTCCTCGTAAGGCTGATGGAAGCACGGACGGAAAGCACGAAAGCATGAAAGGACGAAAGCGCGACATCGGAGCGCACGGGGTCAGCCCCTGCTGTCTCTTAACACTAGGTGCAGGGGTCACCCCCTGCCTATTAACACTGGGTGCAGGGGTCAGCCCCTGCCTAACGGAGCGCGCTTAGCACTGAAGCAATGGAATGGGGAAACGTCGCTGCGTGGGCCGCCGCATTCACCGCGTTTGTGGCGGTCAACGCGAGCACTATTCAATGGCTGCTGAGGCGGCGCGACGAACAGCATCAGCGCGACTCCAGCCGCGTTGACGAGCTTGAAAAGCAGGTTATTGAGCTGCGCGTGAATCTGCCGCTGGAGTACGTGCGGCGCGAGGACTGGATCAGGTTCAGCGGCACGCTGGACGCGAAGCTGGACGCGATGCGCGAAGAGATGCGCGAAGAAATCGCAGAGGTAAAGGAAAGGCTCTATGCCGGACGCAATTGATCTCGAACAAAAACGGCGCGAGGAAGCGCGATGGCGGGTGCTGCGCGTCATCGACGCCGGTCGTCCGATAGCGGTCTCGGAGCAGATAATCTGGCGGGTGCTCGCCGACATCAAGCTCTCGCTGTCGCTCAACGCCGTGCGCCGCGAACTCGCCTATATGCGCGACTTGGGCCTGCTCGAACTCGAAGGCGAGGGCGCGGAAACCTGGTTCGCGAAACTCACCGCCAGCGGCGTTGACGTCGTCGAGTACAACTTCCCGGCTCCCACTGGCGTGGCCCGTCCGCGTAAGTACTGAGCAGCAGTGGTGAGCACCGCGATGGACGACGGAAAAAAGCGCGCGAAGAAAAGCGAGCCCGGCGGCAAGCCCAAACGGGTGCCGCTCGCGCCAGCGCCGGCGAATGGATGGAAGATGCGGCGGATGCCCCGGGATTTGAAGCGGCAGCTCGACGCGCTGATCGGCGATGGCACCTTCCATACCTCGCGGCAATTGGCGAAATGGCTGGGGGACAATGGCTTCGAGATCTCGTCGAGGACGATCAACAGGTACGGGCAGAACTTCGAGCGGCGGCTCGACGCGATCCGGATGGCGACGGAACAGGCGCGAATCGTCTGCGAGCAATTCAAGGATGATGACACCCAGATGCAGACCGCGCTGCTGAGGCTGGTGCAGACCCAGTTGTTCGAAGTTCTGTCCGTCGCCAACCAGAAGCCGGGGCCCGGGAAGCGCGCCAGCGCGACGATCGCGCCGGTGAATATCACGGCGCTGGCGCGCACCGTGTCGGGCCTGGCGAAGGCGGAAACCGAGCATCAGAGATGGGCCGAGCGGATGCGCGCGGGAATGGCGGCGGTCGAAAAGAAGGTCGAGGAGGCGCGCGCCAAGGGGCTGAGCAAGGACGCCGCCGATCAGATCAGAGCGGTGCTGATGGAGATATAGCGATGCCAGCTCATAGCGGTCTTAATGGAGATTTAGCGGTGCCAGCCCAGATCGGTCTTAATGCCCCTTCCTATATTGCCTCTCCCTGTATCGGGAGAGGCCGCGCCTCCGGCGCGGGTGAGGGACCCAAAGTGCTGTCTTCCTTCTGCGCTTTTTCTCTTCTGTCATCCCGAGCGGAGTCCGCGCAGCCGAGGGACCCCGGATCTTCCTCCTTTGCCGCGTGCCCGTGCCACCTCCCCGTCAGGAAGAGGCCGCTCTTTACCTCGCCCGCGGCGAGTACCCGGTACTTGACCCCTGTGAGCCCTGCCCAAAATACGCAATGTGACAGGCCGGATTCTGGTTCGTCGGGGGGCGACGATCCGCCATTACAACGCCCGCGACAAGCGGGCTTCATCGCGTGGTCGCTGGCGCTGATTTTAGCCTTATTCTTCGTACTCATAATCGGGGTTGTTCACCAGAACGAAGATACCCTTAAGCCGATCAAGTCGTCGACAGAACGCCGTCTCATGCGGCAACCCAGATTCATCCCTGTACTTGATGTAGCCAAATACATAAAAAAATCTTTGATCAGCCTGGAACTGAGCAGCTTCTGTCAACCGGCTAGCATTCTCACCACCACTATATTTGGCAACAGCAAGACAGGTTTCTCCGGGTTTAAGAGTTTCTTTCTTGAACGAAGCGCGCTCCTCACTGTAGGGCGGTCCGGGCTGTTTAACTCCGATTTCAACGGGTATTGCCGGATTGGCATCGAATCGAATGGTGCAGTTGCTCTCACTAATTCTTGCCTTAGTACCCCCCCGATTAACGATAGTCACGAAACACGCCAGCATCGCAGTCTGCAAAATTTGTCCTATTGGTGGAATGCCCCGTATCTGAATCCGCGCCCGTTGCTGCGATATCAAAGCGCGCCTGCTGATCTTGGCTTGGCGACGGATTTGGACCAATTGCCACGCAGCGAAGAAGGTATACAACGCGCCAACAATGAGCAGTCCTTGCTGAACTTTGAAGGGAGTGAGACCACTCAGCAACGGCCACGGGGTGTTATCGGTACGATTCTTTTCTTGCTGAGTTTCATTCTCGTCACTTATGGTCTTGATCAGTTCGACGATGTTCGCCTGCTCGGCCTCAATCGCAGACAAAAGATTTTCGGTCTGATGCTCGCGTTGGTTGGCGGAGTCGGCCTCTATTGTGGTCTCTCGTTTATCTTGTGTGGAGCGATTCTTTTGTGAAGTGCAGTGCCCGTCGTTTGCGACGCTTAGCAACAAAGCGACCAGGATCAGAACAAATGACCGCTTCACGTAGGAACTTCCATCTTTGTCTTTTCCGCCCTGCGCCGCCGCGCGAACCGCTGTTTTTGCGCCCGATAGTGCGGACTTGTTTTCAGTTCGTATCACACAACCAATCTGTCGTCCACGCGCGCGATTCCCGATTCTCTTCTTTCCGAGCACCAGTGGAGTAGCCACTAGCTAATGAATGAACCACTCTCAATACTACTTCCATATCAGCGCCGATGGCTGGCCGACCAATCCCAAGTCAAGGTCAGCGAGAAGTCGCGCCGAATAGGTATTACCTGGACCGAGGCTGCCGATCGCGCCCTCGGCGCCGCCACCGGCGGGCGCGCCGGAATCGACGGATGGTACATCGGCTACAACAAGGACATGGCGCTCGAGTTCGTCGAGGCGGCCGCGCGATGGGCCCGGCGCTTCAATCGGGCCGCGGAGGCGGTCGAGGAAATCGCGCTCGCCGACGAGCGCGCCGACATCCTGGCCTACCGAATCCGCTTCGCGTCGGGACACAAAATCGTGGCGCTGTCGTCGCGGCCGTCCAATCTGCGCGGCAAGGACGGATGCGCGGTCATAGACGAGGCCGCCTTCCATGAAGACCTGCCGGGACTGCTGAAAGCGGCGCTCGCGTTTACCATGTGGGGCGGATTGGTGCGGATAATCTCAACTCACAACGGCGCCAACAATCCCTTCAACGAACTAATCAGTGAGATTCGCGCCGGCCGGCGTCCATACTCACTGCATCGCACGACTTTCGACGAAGCGCTGGCCGACGGACTATACAGAAAAATCTGCGAACAGAGCGAAACCGAATGGAGCGAGGAAAAACAGCGCGAATGGCGCCAGCAGATTGTCGACTACTACGGCGATAACGTCGGCGAAGAACTTTTCTGCATTCCGCGCGCGTCGTCGGGCGCGTACCTGAGCTCGGTGCTGATCGAGGCCCGGATGAAAGCCGGTATCCCGATACTCCGCTGGGAGATGCCGGCGGAATTTTCGGGACGCCCGGAAGCGGATCGCTACTCGGAGACCCAGGCCTGGTGCGAAGACAACCTGGCGCCGGCAATCGCGGCGCTGGATCCGGCGCTGGCGAGTTTTTTCGGCGAGGACTTCGGGCGTTCGGGCGACTTGACGGTCATATGGCCGCTGCAGATCGCGCATGACCTGATGCGGCGGACGCCGTTCGTGGTCGAGCTGCGCAATATCCCGTTTCGAAACCAGGAGCAGGTGCTCTTCTATATCGCCGACCGGCTGCCCCGATTCACCATGGGCGCGATGGACGCGCGCGGCAACGGACAGTACCTGGCGGAGACCGCCGCGCAGCGCTACGGCGCGCGAATCGTGCAGGTGATGCTGTCGGAGTCGTGGTACCGCGAAAATATGCCGCGCTACAAGGCGGCGTTCGAGGACGGCACCATCGAGATTCCCAAGGATGCGGACGTGCTCGCCGACCATCGCGCGATCGTGCTCGAGCAAGGCGTGGCGAAGGTCGCCGAGCGGCGCGCCGGGGCCGACGGCAAGGGACGGCATGGCGACTCGGCGATGGCGGCGGCGCTGGCGTTCTTCGCGTCGCGCGCGGACCCCGGACAGATCGGCTACATTTCGGCGCCCGTGCCGGGCAAGCGGGACACCTTCGACCGCCGGATCGATCCATTCGGCGCGCCGCCCGCGGAAGACGAGCTGGCCGGCGGGAGGGTACGAGGATTCTGAAAACCCAACCCCGGCCGCTTCCCTCCGATATGCGGATGAATAGCTACTGGAGATGGAAATGCGAAGAATGTGGCTATGAGTTCATACTCGCGCTGATTCGTCTTCCCGAAGCCTGCCATCGATGCGGCGGCGAATGGTTTTTGAAAATAGGCGAAGCCGCATCGAAAGAGCATATATCCGACTGATGCGATAGGAGAGCAACAATGACACTCTACGATGCTTACGGACGCGAAGTTGATACAGGGATGCTGCGCGAAGAGCAGGCGGCGCCGACGATGGCGGGAGTGCGAAATATATATTCCGTGATGCATCCGTCGATCGGACTGACGCCGGAACGATTGTCGGGAATCCTCCAACAAGCCGAGTTCGGCGATCCGCTTTTGTATCTCGAGCTGGCGGAGGAGATGGAAGAGAAGGACTTGCATTACCTTGCGGTGCTCGGCACGCGCAAGAATGCGGTCGCGCAACTGGACCTGGTGGTGCGCGCGGCGTCGAGCGGGTCCGAGGATCAACGCGCCGCGGCGATGGTGCGCGAGATGATCGCCGACGGACCGCTCCAACTCGACAGCGTGCTGTTCGACGTGCTCGATGCGCTCGGCAAGGGCTTCTCGGCGACTGAAATAATCTGGGATACCTCTGGGCGGGAATGGTTTCCCGCCCAGTTGAAATGGCGCGACCCGCGCTGGTTCGCGTTCGACTGGATATCGGGCGAGGAGATACTGGTGCGGACACTGAACGGCCAGGCAATCCCGGTCGAGAGCGAAACCCAGACGCGGTTACCGACCCATTTCGGCGGCGATGGAATATACGCGTCGATGCGCCCCGGAATCGGAATACAGCCGATGACGGCGCCGCTGGCGCCCTACAAGTTCGTCACTCATTTTGCAAAGGCAAAAGCCGGTATACCGATTCGGGGCGGCTTGGCGCGCGCCGCCGGGTGGGCATACCTGTTCAAAAACTACGTACTAAAGGACTGGGTAACGTTCACTGAGGTATTCGGACAGCCTCTTCGAGTAGGCAAATACCATCCGGGCGCGTCGGAACAGGACAAGCACGCACTACTGACGGCGGTCTCGCGAATAGGCACTGATGCCGCGGCGATAATGCCGGAGTCGATGGTAATCGAGTTTATCGAGGCGCATCAGAACGGCAACGCGGAGTTGTATCGGACATTTTGTGAGTATCTGGACGCCCAAGTGAGTAAAGCAGTTCTCGGGCAGACATTGACTACTGAGATGCCGGCTTCGGGAGGATCGCGCGCGGCGGCGGAGGTCCATGAGGGCGTGAGACGCGACATCCTGAATGCTGATGCGAGGCGATTGGCGGCGACGCTCGCGCGCGATTTGGTTCGGCCAATCGTCGAGCTGAACATGGGGCCGCAGCTGCGCTATCCGAAGATCGAGTTGGGCCTGCCGGACGACAGCGATGTGAAGGTGTTCGCCGAGATCGTCGCGATGCTTGCGGATCGGGGACTGCGCGTTGGACAGAGGACGATTCTGGACAAGCTGGGGATCGCGGAGGCGAGCGAGGGCGAGGCGGTCCTGGGCGCGTTGGCGGGCGGGAGGGGAGAGGAGTAGCAGGGGCCGGTCCCTCGCTACTGCCGGCGACGGAGGCGGTCCTTAATGGTTTTGCGAAGCGCGCGGCGGCGATGTTTCATCTCGAGCAGGATGTCGTCGTAAATGAATTTGCGGATGGCGAAGCCGGAGCCGGGGAATCGAATCGCGTCGTCGCCCGGCCGGCAGCGATAACGAAAGACCTGCACGCCGTTCCACCAGGTGGGCGAATGATTGCGGGGCGTGCGCAAATCGAGGACGAGTTCGAACGAGGGCAGGGCGCGCGCGACGAGGCCGTTGGCGGAGCGAGCGGCGCGTTTGTTGGTGTCGTCGATGATGACGAGGGCGTCGTCGGCGAGCCGGGGGAGTGCGAGTGCGACGCCGTCATATTGATCGCGAAAGGAATGGCCACCGTCATAGAAGTAGGCTCCGATGCGCGCGGGACGCCATGGTGCGGCGGCAAGGAAATCGCGGAAGTCCATGTCGTGGAAGGTGACCTGGCCGGGCGCGGTGTGCGCGTCGAGTGTGCGGCGGAGCGCGTCGGCGGCGCCGTCGAACTGCGAGAAATTGTCGCATGCGAAGATGCGCGCGTGCGGGTTGGAGGCCGCGGCGCCAACGAGGCTGGCGCCTTTGTAGCATCCC
>Ga0187879_10000189_pt1 | contig 44605 bp, 30 predicted proteins | sample June2016WEW_19_1_FD_132423 | JGI IMG/M metagenome (GOLD analysis project Ga0187879, IMG submission 132423) | Peatland microbial communities from SPRUCE experiment site at the Marcell Experimental Forest, Minnesota, USA - June2016WEW_19_10 | ecosystem: Environmental > Terrestrial > Soil >... | reverse complement strand
TGGAAAGCACAGAACGCTTCCCACATTTACACAGCCTCGACGGCGGCTGCGAGATAATCTCGGAGTCAAACCAAAACCGAGAAACTCCAGTTATCAGTGGTTGAGAAATCGGGGGCAGGTCACAGAGATCGCCAGGTTCGGTCACGGAAATTTGGTTGGAATCGAGCTCCGGAATCTGATCCTCAGTCTCTCGCGAATCGCCTGCCTCCTCGATTATCTGATCTATCTCGGCAACTTCGAATCCAGTGACGGTGACGTCAAAATCAGCGCAATCCAGATTCAGCAAATTCTGAAGCTCGATGGAGAGAATTGACTTATCCCAGCCCGCAAGCTCTGCGAGCCGATTGTCGGCGATCACGTATGCTCGGATCTGGTTCTCTGCAAGATCTTCGAGACAAATTGTTGGCACGCGGGTCATGCTGAGCAGCTTTGCCGCTTCGACTCGGCCGTGGCCAGCCACGATGCGATTTTGCGAGTCGATGAGGATGGGATTCGTGAACCCAAAGGCCCTAACGCTTTCGGCGATTTGACGGATTTGGTGTTTTTTATGCGTGCGAGCGTCGCTCGAGTACGGTTTCAATTCCTCGAGCATTTTGTACTCAACGGACAGCGCATGGCTGCTTTCGAGAGTCGCTCCGGCGTGATTTTGACCCGTCATTGCCACCTCTTGCATTTGATAGTCGCGCAAAGAGATCGCCAGAGCAAGAAAGTATGTAAAGCAGATATTGCTATCGTTTATACTGTCAGAATAATGAGCAAACGAAACACTACCGCGAAGCAGGAATCCGTTCTTTTCTTGGCTCCTGACGTAGGGTCCCTAGAAATGTTCGTTGAGGCACTGAATACTGACTTCTACCACATCCCGATTCCAATAAATGGTGGCTGGCAGAGACATAAAGGAGACTATCGCCCTGTCCAGTGCGAATTGCGTCGCCTCGTGAAAGCCTGGTTTGACTCGGGTCCGAACGTAATGAAATTGTTTTCAGACGACCCTGTGCTTGCACTGGCGGCAATGCATTGCCGTGCTCATCTCATTGCGACCAAGACTAACCGTGCGCGAGTAATTTGCATGACAGTTCCCGAGAACATGCCTCCCGGGGAGCCTCTCGAAACCGCGTTGGGGCTCTTTCTCGGTTTCTTGATCGACCCATATAACGAAAAACTTGGCGGCCCCTGCAAGCACTGCGACAAATTCTATGTGAAGAAGACGAAGCGACAGGTTGTTTATTGCTCCAAGCGTTGCGGTTTGAATCACACGTCGCAATCCGTCCTTCGAAAACGCCGCCAGCAGGACCATCTTGCAACGCTGAAAAGGGCCGAACGGTCCGCAGCAATGTGGGCCAAAACCAAGACATCCAAGGACTGGAAATCGTGGGTTGCCAGGGAGCCTCTGATTACCAAGAATTTCCTCACCAGGGCCGTGCGAAACGGAGAACTTTCCGAGCCGGTCAAACTGACCTAAAAGGCATAATTCGTGACTGGCAGATGAATTGCTGTCAGCGCCGCAGGGTCGCCAGGCACTCCCGCCTGTATTCATCGATCAGGTTCAGAATCCGCACCGTCCTGCCATCATTGGTAAAAGTGTTCACAAAACCGTACGACCAGACGTGATTACGCCGTTCCGGTCGCAGGTGCGCATAGGAGCTGTCGTTGAGTCACAGCCGCCCGCGCGGCTTCTGTCCCCGCGGTATCTTCAGCCCTTCGCGGCGTCAGATTCTCTCCACGCGGTCCTTACCGACTCGCCACAAACGTCAACACCTGAGGCAAAGATCTCTATTCGCATGCATCGTGGCTTGAAGTATGATATATCAGATCCATCTCAAGGCATTATCGTCAGCGCCGACCCCTTTCACCGCGATCGCAAGGCGCGCGTGAGTCTGTCTTCAGGGCAAGGCTCGTTCAGTGTGCTTGGAAGTGGCTCGGACTAACGGAACATCTTAACAATGAGAGGAATTACACTCCATGACACGGACTCTTGCAATTGATATTGGCGGAACGAACTTCACCGTTGCGATCTTCGACGACGAAAAACTGACAGCCAAGGCAACCAGACCCACTGACAGAGCTGCAGGCCCTGTGGGAATGATGGACAGCATACAAGAGATGGTGCGTAAAATCGCGCCTTTGGGCAAGTTTGACGCGTGCGGGATTGGGTTTGGTGGACCGGTTGATTTTGAAGAACAGAAAGTGCTTCTCAGCGTACAAGTTCCTGGATGGGAAGGGTTCGACCTCATTCGAGAAGTCGAATCTCGCTTCGACGTCTCAACCGTTATTGATCGCGACACCATGGTTGGTGCGCTGGGAGAAGGTTTTTACGGTGTCGCCAGAGAAGTCCGGCCTCTTTTCTACATCACAGTCTCGACTGGTGTTGGAGGTGGCCTCCTTACCGAACACGGTCTTTATCGGGGAAAGAACTCTTATGCATGCGAAGTAGGGCACCACACCATATTGCCAAACGGTCCATTGTGCCTCTGCGGCTCATACGGATGCATGGAAAGAATGTGTAGTGGTCTTTGGCTGCAGCGCGATTACGGGGACACTGCTGAGAATCTTCTCAAGTCCCCTGTGTTTATTATGAAATACGTCGTTTATCTTGCTCAAGGGCTGAAGAACACAATCATGTTCCTTAATCCTGCCATGATCGTTCTTGGCGGCGGAATAAGCAGAGCAGGCGACGCCCTCTTCATCCCTTTGCGGAAGGAGCTAAGCAGACAAATGACAAGTTGGTCCAAAGCATCGATCAATGTTCAGCCTGCCAGTCTTCGAGATGAAAGCATCCTTTGGGGCGCATTGAAACTCGCTCAATTGCGTTTCCCCTCCAACAATCGAAGTTCAATCGCACATTCTCTCGCTGACGGAAACGAGAACCGCATTCAGTTGCCCAGGAATTGACCGGTGCCGAGGGAGAGAGTTTGGCGATTCTTACTGGGTGTTGGCGTTAGAGGCAGGTGACCTGATTCCTGTTTTTTTTGACAAACAGACAGAGAGGAATAGCCCGCAGGATATTCCTCTCTGCAACCTCAACCCTCAACTAGAGTTCTCAGATAGAAAGTGCGAAAGTTTCTGGACAAAACTACATTCTGAAGCCGGCACTAGAAAGGAGTTGTGCTGAAGGTATAGATAGTTGTTGAGCGAAAGGTCCTTCCGGAAGGAAGCATGGTGCTAGGGAAGTTTGCATGGTTAGGAGAGTCCGGAAAATGTTGAGTTTCCAGGCAAAATCCCGCATTCCTGCCGTACGCTACCCCATGCCGGCCGGTGACTGTTCCATCCAAGTGGTTGCCGGTATAGAATTGCACGCCGGGTTCTGTGGTCTCCACGGTCAGTTTTCGTCCGCTTTCTGAATCTGTCACGATCGCCGCCAAGCGCAATGTGCCTGCAATTCCATTTATTACGAAGTTTTGATCGTATCCGCTCCCAAACCTGAGTTGCTCGTTTGCGTCGTTGATATGGGCGCGAATCATTGTCGGCTTTCGAAAGTCAAAGGGTGTGCCGGCTACGGGCGCCAGTTTACCCGTTGGAATTTGCTGTGCGTCTGTCGGTGTGTACCAATTCGCGTTCAATTCGACCGATTCGCCCAAGATGTTGCCAATGTCGTCTCCGTGCAGATTGAAGTAAACGTGATTCGTCAGATTTAAGACGGTTGTTCGGTCTGTCGACGCAGAGTAGTCAATGCGAAGCGAGTTTTCGATCAAACTGTACTTTACCTTGATAAAGAGAGTACCCGGGAAGCCCATGTCTCCAGCAGGGCTTACGTGTGAGAACTCAACACCATTGGGCTCCTCGTGCGACTGCCAAACGTAGCTATCGAAGCCGACAGTCCCTCCATGCAGCGCGTTAGGCCCATCGTTGGCCGGAATTTGGAAAGCTTCTCCGCCGATCGAAAAGCGCCCCATCGCGATGCGATTCGCGAATCTCCCGATGACTGATCCGAAACGTGTACCTGGGTCGTTGAGGTAATCTTCGAGCGTGTCATAGCCCAATGCAATATCCGCCACTTTACCTGTACGGTCCAGAGTTCTAACACTCACCAACCGTGCCCCATACGACGTAACCCGGACCTCGACGCCACTGCTCGTCAGCGTATAGATCGGTACAGCTTCCCCACCGGTCGTGTGACCCCAAATTGACATCGTCACCTCACAATTCGCAAATCCCGGAAGTGTCATTAAGAAAATAACCATCGCTTTTGCGAACTCAGCGATTCTCTTTGTAACCATTGGAGCCAGTCCTCAAATCTGTAGTTTTCATTCTTTGGGCCCAAACAGGAAATCTCCTCAAATCGTCCGCGAAGCATCAAGACGCTCAGCATGTTGCCGAGGCCATTTGATGATGCCAGGTTGAAAAACGATTGCATACGTAGCTTCCTGCATTTGAAAATGTTCGCCACAGCTATTAAGGCTGCGGAAAAGGACGGGAATGATACGCATTTTCGCAGCCGGAGCTTGGATTGCGCGCGCAATGTAAGCACGATTCCTGGCGGCCCTGTTAAGAGGCGCAATTCTCGTCCATGAACGAATAGGCGAGCATATGACACACAAACATATGAACGTCCTCGATCCGTCCCATGTGGGGCTCGCCCGTGAGGATGTTTAACTGCACCTCCTGTCCCAGACGTCCGCCGTCTCGTCCAGTAAGTCCGATCGTTCGGCATCCGGTTTCGTTAGCGTATTCCGCTGCCCGCACGACGTTTGGCGAATTGCCAGAGCCGCTGATGGCGATTACCAAATCACCCGCAACCGCAAAGTTCTTCAGCTGCTCCTCGAATACCACGTCGTAGGCCACGTCGTTCGCGTAGGCGGTGATGGTCCCAATGTTGTCGGTTAGGGCCAGGACGCGGAAGCGGCGCGCACGCTGATAACTGGCTCCCTTCACGAGATCGGTCGCGAAGTGCGACGCCGTGAAAGCGCTGCCGCCATTGCCACAGACAAAAACCTGCCGGCCCTCGTCGCGCGCCGCGCGCAGCCATTGCGCAGCAGTCTCGACGGCATGCAAATCAAGCGCAGTCAGGGCAGATTCAAGCCATTGTCGGTAGGATGCAAAGTAGTTCATTGCCTCGTCTCCTGGTTACTTGCTCTCAATATGTCTTCTGGCGTGGCGGTGCCGGTGCCGCGCTGCATGATTGTGATGGAGGCGACCAGGTTTCCAAAGTGCGCCGCCTCAACCGGATCGCCCGTGAGTCGCAACACCAACGCTGCGCCTGCGCTAAAACTGTCTCCCGCGCCGCAAATATCTACAGGCGTTGGCACGCTCCTCGCCGGCACAAGCGTTATGCCGTTGGAACCGACGACCGAAACGCCGCGCGGCCCGTGTGTGACCATCAATGAGCCATATCCGATCTGCCCGCGGAGCTTCTCGTAATCGGTCTTCACACGGAGACGAGCGCAGGCCTGTGCAGCCTCATCCTCATTCAGCTTGACGAGAGTATTGCGGAAGAGCTCGCCGCGTGCGCGCGAATCAACGAAGACCACTTTGTCCGGGTAGCTGGCAGCGAAGCGGGAAATCGCGTCACGCAACCGTGCGGTCACCACTCCGCCGGAATCAATCTCCATTTGATCCGAGATAAGGATTACGTCGAACTTCGGCGCGAACCGCTCGAAGCGCTCAACGACCTGCGATGTCACGTCTTCCGGCAAATCGCGGGGAGTCAGGTAGTCCACACGCGGCAGATCCTCGACGCCGTTCGAACGATTAATGAGCTTCGTGTAAGTGAACGTCAAACCAGCCGGATCACGGACCAACGCGGAATGCCCGATGCGGCGCGCGTCGAGAGCCCGTTCCAGCTCAAATCCGTGCCCGTCCTCGCCAACGACACCCAGAACATCGACGCGTCCCACACGAAGCGCCGCCAGATTCGACGCAACTGTGCCGGCGGCTCCTGGGGTCCTCTCGTATTCGACAACGGCCACTCGCGGGATGGATGTCTCCCTGGACGGCTCCGCCAGTTGCGGCTCGTAGAAGCACCAGCGATCGAGACAGACATCGCCCACGACGAGCGCCGACAGCGTAGGCAGAGAGGCAAGGACTTTTTCGGTCGTCACGCCCGCCCTCCAAGTGCGCGCCAGAGGGCCGGAAACGTCGCCCGATGGTCGCCGCTGAAATAGTAGCTGTGTCCGCCGTCGGCGACGGTGCGGATCAGAATCGTCTTGCGCGGGCGGAAATAATAAGCGGGTTCGGTCTTCGGCAACTCATCGCGGAAGTCGCCAGCGATCGGCATCAGGTCGAAGACGGCCGTCGTGAGGTCGCGAATCTGCCGGCCTTCCTGGTGCGCCACATTGCGAGCCATCGACAGTGCTTTCAGGTAGACCTCCGGGGCCATCACCGCAGAGCCGAAACTCAGCATGACCCCGCCTTCCAGGCTTTCTGCCGAATGGGCAAAGATCAGGAAATCGCGATAACTGGCTGCGCCCAGTGCACCGCCGTCGCAGTTCGGATGCTCATGGATGATGTCGTAGCCGATTCCAACGTGCACGGTCGCCGGCACGCCGCAGCGATACGCTGCCGCGAGCACGCTCAGGTCGCGGTACGGGAAGTCGCCGCTGAGAATTACGCTGCCAACCATCTCCCCAAAACCGCGGCCATCGCATTCGCGAAGGAGGTCATTCAGCCTTCCGGTCTCCTGCCACAGTCCGAATTCTCCGGAGCGGATATAGCGCGCCACGCTCTCGGTGGTTTTTCCGATCAAGGCTAATTCGAAGTCGTGGATCACGCCGGCTCCGTTCATCGCGATATGCGAGATGAGCCCGCGCTCCATTAGATCGATCATGTGGCGATTGACGCCCGCGCGGAGCAGGTGCGCGCCAAACATCAGGATGCGGGCGGCGCCCGTCTCTCGAGCGCGATGGATCCGTTCCGCAAGGGCGGGCAAGTCTGCGTGCTGATATGGCGGTGCAGGGTCGTCAAGCTTGAGCCAATTACCAAGCTCCAGATCGTGACGCCGTTCCGCAAGCGGCTTCACGATGAGCCGGCTGCGATCGAACATTTGATAGCGGGAACTCATGACGTGATGATCCTCTCCAGCAGCTTCGCTTGATTCAGAAAGTTCGGAATGATGTAGTCGGCGCCCGCTGCGGCTAACCGATTGCGCTTCCAGTCGGACACCACAAGGCAATCGGCTTCGTCCGTGGCCACGCCGACGGCGATGCCGCCAACAGCCTTGACGTTTTCAATTTCAACGAAGCCGTCGCCAAAGCCCAGAATCTCGGTTCCGTGACATTCGGAGCGAGAAAGAATCCGCTCGATCAGAATCCGTTTTGAGAAACTCTTGTAGTCGTCCTGCGCCCCATAAACGCCGCCGTTGAAAAACTCAGTCACGCCGAGCAGGTCCGCCTCTTGCCGCATGTACTCCTCGTCCGTCCCGCTGGCTAAATACAGATAAATTCTCCGCTTGCGAAGCGCCTGGAGCAGCTCAATCGAACCCGGCACCAGATACTTCTCCGGCTTCGCCCGCCCGGAGCGCAGTTCATCTAGGCGGTGCGCAATCCGCTTGTGAAGGAGTCCCAGGTACCTGTGCTTGTATGCAAGCGGCGACTGCGGTACACCGCCACGCAGTTCCACTTGCGCTGCAAGCTCGATCATTTGATAGATGGTCTGCTTGCCGGTCAGACGATCCACAAAATCCCGCACGATCGAAAGCAATTCGGTGTCGCTTTCACCGCTTTTGAGCGCCGATAATTCGGCGACCATCATCGGCATCATCACGTCGGCCCATCCGGCACGCAGAAGTGAGAGGGTCCCGTCGAAATCAAAAAGCACGACTTTGGGAATGCCACGCGCCTCGGGATGGAGCGTTTCGATAATCGGTATGGTGAAGCCCATTTTCTTCTCCAAGGCTGGGATATCCCGCGGCGTGAACGACGCTTTCTCTCCGATTTCGCCGGCCGGCGCTTCAGTCACTTCCCTCCGCCTTCCGCGCATCATGACTAAAGCGCTTTCGCGGGCAAAAACTCTAATGCCTGTGCCGGAGCACGTGACCAGGATGGCTTTGTCTTTTAACCGCTCGCTGCATGGGAGTGCTGATTCATTCATGCTTTGAGGACTCCCTTGGCAATCTTGCCTGAATCCATTTCTTCAAACACCTAACGCCATTCGGAGAGAGGTGACATTCAGTTGAGGATCGGATCGAGGTCAATCCTTCCGCTGGAAAGAAGTGAGAGTAGGCTAACGCTCAACAGACTGATATGTCAAATATTATTTCCGATTTTGACGCAGGACCGGCGCGTTTGCGACTGAGGTCTTCGACGGAGGCTAGTTCCAGCATCCAGTGGATTTTGTTTTCGATGCCCCCAGTCTTGGCGGATCGCCGCATTCAGCCGCGCCGCGCTGGGCTTAAGGTTAGCGATGTAGTAGTGGATTTTGCGTATGCTTTTTCCGCTGGTCTTGGGCATTCCAGCTACCTACGATCGCGTGTGCCAGCAAGCTTTGCAGAACCGGTTGGAGCCTGTCTTCGAGTTGATATTCGATGATGCCAGCTTTGGCTATCGGCGAGGGCGATCTGCCAAGAACGCCTTGCGCAAAATCCGAGGAGGAATCCAGGTTGGCGCGGGGCGGGTTGTGGATGCGGATTTGCGAGACTTTTTCGATACCATCGACCACGGATGGCTGATGAAGTTTGTCGGGCACTGGGTCATTGATCCGAGGATACTGCGCCTGATTCGCAAATGGCTCAGGCCGGGTGATCCGAAGACGGCCGATGGCGTGGAACGAGGATAGGAACGCCGCAAGGTGCCGTGGCATCGTGCAACCGGCACCCAACCCCGCCGCGACTACCGTGAACGCGAAACTGACTCCTCACCGACCCGACTCAAAACATACAAGCGAGACCATCAACCCCGACACACTCCCAGAAAGCCAACTGATCGTCATGACGCATGAACCCTTCCTAACTTCTTCCCGTTTTTCTCAGGAATCTTGCTCTTCAACCGCCAGGCGTCCTCTCCGTCGTAGTTAGCGAGACGCCCCAACACTTGGTCAAGACCATACCGAACGTGTACGCGCATGGCCGCATCTGCAACAAGCGGATTACCGCTGCATATCGCCTCGGCTAAAGTTGAATGGAATTCTTCCGGCTGCGTACGTCGGTTGGCAGCGACGTCATAGAGCCAGTTGAAGATTAGTACCTGTTCCTTCTCAATGGCATGGCCCAGCCCTGGACAGCGACTCAGTTCCGCGATTCGCATATGGAATTGCATGTGGTAGGTATGCACAGAGAATAAGAACCGTGAGTCCGTGGGTTCCAGCGAGGACGACTTCTGCAACTCATCAAGATGTCGAGCACTGGTGCGAAGCTGCTGCTTCTCCTCCTCTGTGATGTTCTGCGCGCATAATCTTGCCGCCTGCGATTCCAGAGCTTCCCGAATGACATTGCTGTCGCGGATATCCTGCTCGCTCGGCACGCGTACCCGCGTTCCGATCCTCGGGCGGCTTTCAACCAGTCCTTCCGATTCAAGGCACTTTAGAGCCTCGGTGACAGGCAGGAAACTCATGTTGAACCGCTTGGCCAGCCGCCTCCGCGAAAGGACATCTCCTATAGAGAGATCTCCGCTGAGAATTCCATCTCGAATCTGCTGGTAGGCACGATTGGAAAGTGATTTCCCAGCCCCATTCAGGCGGTTTGTCATACGTTCAGCTTTTCTCAGCTCAGATTTACTAGCCATATGCTCTTTCCGTACCCCCATAAACTCTCGATGGAAAAGGCCCTACGTCGAATTATCGATATGGTACCACCAAATTTCATTTCTCATTCGCGCGATCATAATCTCATATTGATATATCATAGTTGTCAAGACGTTGACGGTTTACGCTCTCCGCAGTGAGTTCACCGAGATACTCATCCTAGCTGGGGATTGCGTTGCATATTCGTGCCCGATCTGACAGACGTCATGTACAACCGGGCATCCAGACCATATGTCTCACACGCAACTGGCATTGAGTTCGTCATTGAGTATATCGAGAAGTATGCAGCGAATACAGTAATGAGCAAGCAAATACTTGCAGCGCTGCTGGCCGACACTGCCGGTTCAACCCCTAAAACGCAACGATTATGGCGTGGACAGAGGGACGGGGAGAGTTTGGATGAACACAATCAGCAGTTCTTAAGAGGTGCCGGTGCAATCGCGCTCTTCGGCAGCCCGATCAGGTCGTGGTTTACGATCAACTTCCTTCGCCCTACAGCGACGTTTGCCATGACCTTGGATTAATTGACAGTACGCCGACGCCATCGGGCAAATACTTTCGACACTGCGGCGGTTGGCTCGCGAACTTTCGCACTGCGCGATTCGTAGAGGAGTTGACATATCACGAGTCGATATTTCGAGAATTGGTTTTGCGGCCAATTTCTTCCTCGCCCCCTAGCGTTACAAAGATGACAGATGCCTCATGATCACTCTCGCCGTTTCGGTCTGACGCGATCGCATTCCTGCATCTGGAGAAAAGGGTAGTCGCAATTGTCCGTTCACGACGCACGATGAGGTCGACACGCGATCCTAGAGAAGAGCCACAATCGAGCGCGAGCCAAGCGTTTGCTTCGTCCGACATTCTGTAAATCATTTCGATTCTTCAACTTTCATCTCGGCCTGAATATCCTCCGAAAATTCTCTAATTTTGCCCTTGACAAGTCATTCCGAAGTGATATATCAATTCCTCACTCAGAATTTGTCGTAGATTCACCAATCGAATAATTTGTCGGTATGACATCCATTCGATTTGATCGAACTAAAGGAGAAAGAGAGGATCAACACAATGAAAGCTCCATCCGTATCACTTCGCCAGTGGATGCATTGGTCGATTCCAACGATCGCATGCGCGTTTTTCGCGCTCTTCCTGTTGGTGAGCCTCGCGGCTAAGCCGGCGTCGGCTCAGTACACCACTGGCGACGTCGTCGGCACTGTGACCGATGCAACCGGTGCGGTCGTGCCCAACGCCAACGTGACCATCACCAATGTCGGGACACAGGAGAAGCGCCATGCGCTTACTGGCGCTGCGGGCGACTACACGTTCACGTTGCTACAACCGGGTTCGTATACCGTGCTTGTCGAAGCGTCCGGGTTCAAGACCGATACGGTAACCGCCTTCCACGTTGGTGTGGACGACCGCATCCGCGTGGATGTGCCTTTGCAACTAGGGGCGACTACAGCAACAGTTGAGGTAAACGGCACCGACGTTCCTGCCCTGCAAACCGATAGCGCGACCGTCCAAGCCTCCGTGTCGGAAGTACAGGTCCAGGATCTTCCCTTGAACAACCGCAACTTTGCCGGCCTAGTACAGATTCAACCCGGAGTGAACCAGGGGCTCCAGAATTCAATCGCTTCCGGCTACCGTGCGGACGACCGGCGTATCAACGCGGCCTATTCAGCTAACGGCCAGCCCGACACGTTCAACAACAATATGATCGACGGTTTGGACAACAACGAGCAGGAACAGGGGTTCATGGGCATCCGGCCAGGAGTCGAGGGCGTCGCCTCGGTGGTCGTTATGACGAACGACTACAGCGCTGAGATAGGGCGTTCGACCGGCGCGGTCGTCAACGTCATTACCAAGTCCGGCACCAACCAGTTCCACGGGTCGGCCTTTGAGTTTTTCCGCAACGACGCGCTTGACGCGCGCAACGCCTTTGCCACCACCGGCCCAAAGCCGGAGTACCGCCAGAACGACTTTGGCGGCAGCGCCGGCGGGCCTATTTGGAAGAACAAGACTTTCTTCTTCTCCGACGTAGAATTTGATCGGGCCGTCATCGGAATCACGTCGACGGAGACCGTTCCGACCGCCGCAGAGCAGACGGACCCAACTACACTTCCCGGCTTCCTGGCGGGCGGAACTATCAATCAGGTCGGGTTAAATTATTTCAAACTCTACCCGCTCCCGAATCTTCCCGGGACAGTAACACCAACCCAGACGGTGAACAACTACGTGTCGTCTCCTTCCGAGACCCAATTCGGCACGACGTTCGATGCGCGCGTCGACCACCATTTCTCCGCCAAAGATCTCTTCTTCGCGGAGTACAGCTTAAACCCGATCGTCACCGACTTCCCCTCGCCATTTCCCGGCGTTAAACCTGCCTGGGCTGGAGGCGCAGTGGTCGATCCCGGTGGGCAGGTGGGAAACGTTGATGGCCTCTCCAAAGGCGTTTCTCAAGGGTTTCGCATGGAATATAACCACATCTTCACGCCCAATCTGCTCGTTGATCTGCGCGCAGGCTACACACGGATCAACATTGCCACCACTCCTTTGAATTATGGCGAGGACCTATCGAGCAAGATTGGCATCGTGAATGGATATCTGCCCGGCAATGTTGAGACCTCAGCATTGACCGTTATGCAGTTCAACGATAGCTCGAGCTCCGTGGGAGATGGGGAGTGGATCCCCATTTTGAACCGCAACAATGTCTTCCAATACAGCGGTGTGCTCACTTGGACGAAGGGTACGCATACCGTCAAAGCCGGCGGCGCGTTGGTTCGCCGCCAGTTGAATTACTATCAGAGCACGCTCCCTGAGGGGGGATTCCAATGGACAAACTGGGCAAGTCTGGTCCAAGGCGTGGCCCCCGACAACGCGGCCAACAACGGGATACCAACCCGCAGCAATCAGGCCGGCACGCAAGGCGAGCGCACCTGGCAGCCGAGCGGATATGTCCAGGACGATTGGCGCGCGACGAAGCGACTGAGCTTGAATCTAGGCATGCGCTATGACGTCTATACGCCCTTCATTGATGCGCATAACCTCATTTCGAACTTCGATTTGAGCACGCTGTCGGTCGTTGTTGCCACCGCCTCCAACCCACGCGTTGTGTCGAATATCGACCACAGCGACGTCTCTCCCCGGCTAGGCTTTGCTTTCTCGCTGCCCCAAAACATGGTGCTGCGTGGCGGCTACGGCATAAGCTATTACCCGATACAGTACCAGAGCATCGCCCAGAACCCGGACCCACCGTTTAGCTTCAGCTGCGGCAGCGGAGCCTGCGAGACTTCGGCGACCAATCCGACAGAACCCGCATTCCCGCTACTGCCGGTGCCGGTGTTCCAAACCGGAATCAACCCACTAACCGCCTCCGAACTATTTGGCGGCCTGACCTACACCCCGCCCAATTTCAAGACCGGCTTATACCACCAGATGAACGTAATCTTCCAGAAGGAATTTGCCGGCAACGTGCTCAGCGCGGGCTGGGTGGCTACTGTGGGCCGGCGTTTGCTCTTTCAGGACCACATCGATCGGCCCACACCCTCCGGTATTGCCGAAGCGCACGGCACGCCGCCGGCGCCGCTCGTTTATGGCACCCAATTACCCAATGTAAGCGACATTCAACGCAACTCCAATCTGGGCGAGGATAACTATAACTCTTTGCAGGCGACGTTCGTGCGGCGCTACAGCAAAGGATTGACCATCAGCGCCAACTACACCTGGGCTCACGGCCTGGGCGACGGTGTGAACCCCAGTCAGGGCAACCAGAACGGCTTGTGGACGGGCAATGCGCGCTACGACTACAGTAGTACCGTGTTGGATGTCCGTCATCGCATCGCCTTTTCCGGGAACTATGAACTGCCCTTCGGCAAGAATCTGCAAGGTGCCGCGGGCTACCTGGGCAAGGGCTGGCAATTAAACATGATCGCCTATTGGGAAACAGGTTCGGCCTATGGCATCCAGAACTGTACGGACCCGCAGATCAACCTGATTTACGTCGGCTGCGATCGTCCGGACCGCTATGCCAACTACTCGTTAATACCCGCAAGCGTGATTGCCAACGCTAACAGCCTCGGCACCCCGGTACAATGCCTCGGTGCGAATAACACCGGAGCATGCTTCGCGCCGCAGGCCTTCGGTACCGCCGGCGATGCCCCGCAATTCTCGGAATACGGGCCACACCAGCGTTCCGTAAACCTTTCGATGTTCAAAGACTTTGACCTGATGGAGACGACCAAGCTGCAATTCCGCGCGGAGACATTCAACCTCACCAACACTCCCAACTTCAATACTCCTGGCACATCGTTCGGGAGTGGCGGATTTGGGACGATCAACGGGACCGCCTCAAACCAGAACCCGCGCCAGATTCAACTCGCTCTGAAGTTTCTCTTCTGATCACGAGCAACCAATGTGCCGGCGCCTTCGGGCGCCGGCACGTGAAGGCGCTTTCTTTGCAATCAGTGCAAGTTGCCGAATGATTCATCGAAGCCTTCGATGCTGCTATTCCCTTCTTAATGGCTTGTGGCCTGCGCCCACGAAGCTCAACCATGGGAGACTGGAGTTTCCCCTGTCTGACCCCGCCCAGCAAATTCTGTGCCAGTCGGGATGAGAACACGTTGCAATGAAACAAGAGGGCCAGATAAAGGTTCAGACACCCCGCAGGGATTTCTTGAAGGTTTCTACTGCAGCTTATGCTGCCCCTATTGTGCTGAATGCCGGACGGAAAACTTTCGGGGTGTCGACCTCTGGCGAGTTAGTGGGACTACCCGAAATTGACACGCCCACATGGGGCAGAGAACCGGTCAAAGTAGAGACTAGCCGGCGCGCGACGATCCGCCTCAACGGGATCTGGCCAGTATTTCCCGCAATCAACGATGCCCACCAACAACCCACCCCCGACTGGGCTACATACGCGTTCCCGACAGGGGGCAGGAAGCGAAAAATTGCATACCCGGCGGCACAGACGCGAGCGCCGTGCCAGGTACATGCAAGCCTCGGTGGACAATTTATGGCAGACAAGCTGATTTTCACGGTCATCGCGGCGAGTGCCGCCACTCAACTATGGAGGTTTGAGTCGGTGAAGCAGACAAGCGGTTTTTACTGTTCGGATTATCGTTGCGGTTTTTCCCTAGGTGAAGATCCGCTCCGCTACTACAACTGGTAGAGAAGAATTGGTCGATTCGATACGGCCGAATCCTGAATCAAGATGGACAATTACCAGCGAAGGACGAGTGACGAATGAGAAAACCAAAACCATTGCTTGAGGCTATGTTGCTCGTGATGATCGCACTCACGGTTGCACTCTGCCCTTCAGCCAAGGCCGCAGCGGCAGGGCGAACCACTCTATCGCTGGACGGCCAGTGGCAGATCGCGGACAGCAAGTCGCCGGATCAAATTCCCGGCGAATTCACCCACGCCGTTCCTGTGCCCGGTTTGGCGCATTTGGCAAGCCCGTCATTTCCGGATGTGGATCGCTTCATCAGCCGCGAACATTTGGCCTCGATGATCTCCGGCAACAAGGCGGACCCATCTTGGATGGTCAAATACTGGGACGGCAAGGTGGAGCAGGATCGCAATTATTTCTGGTATCGCAAGAACTTTCAGGCGCCGTCGGAGCGTGCGATCGCGATGCTGCAAATCAACAAGTCGCAGTTCGGAACTGCGGTTTGGTTGAACGGGCGGCAACTCTCGCCGGACAACGATGCCTGGCACTCCGAATATCCCAGCGGTTTCAGCGCCAGCTATTGGAACCTGAGCCGCGAGATCCGCTGGAACGCCGAGAACACGCTTATCGTCCGCATCGGGGCGCATCCCGCCGTATTGCCTGACGACTTTCCGGTCGGCTCGGACTTCGAGAAGACGGAGTGGACTCCTGGCATCTACGACGACGTCTCGGTCTACTTCTGCGACAATCCGGAGATCGAGACCATTCAGGTCGCTCCGCGCATCGACACCGATGAGATCGTCGTTCAAGCCGCGCTCAAGAATCGTTCCGATGCGCCGTATACCGGTTCGATATCCTATAACGTCAAGACCTGGAAGACCGGCGAGCAGGTCGCGGAATTAAATACAGGAGATATCTCAATTGAGCCAGGCGCGGAAAAGGTTATCACGCAGACCATCAGGATTCCGCACGCGCATCTGTGGTGGCCAGAGGACCCGTTTCTTTACGTTTTAGAAACCAGCACGGGTGGCGACTCGATGCAGGCGCGGTTCGGAATGCGCGAGTTTCACTTCGATCCGGTCACCAAGCGCGCCTATTTGAACGGCAAAGTCTATTATCTGCGCGGCTCGAACATCGCGCTGCACCGCTTCTTTGAAGACCCGCGGAGCGGTAATCTGCCGTGGGACGACGCCTGGGTCCGCCGGTTGTTGGGAACGATTCCCAAGCAGATGCATTGGAATTACTTCCGGTTTACCATTGGCCCCGTGCCGCAGCACTGGCTCGACGTTTGTGACGAGGAAGGTTTGATGGTCCAGTACGAATTCGGCGTCTGGACCGGATGGGGCTGGTATAAGGACCAGGGCTACTCGCGCACGTACAACGCCGATGAAACGATCCGTGAATTCAAGGATTGGATGCACGACAACTGGAACCATCCGAGCGTCGTCGTCTGGGACGCGGTCAACGAGACCCGCAACGAAATATTCGATACGCAAGTCGTTCCCGCCGTGCGCGGGCTGGATTTATCGCATCGGCCCTGGGAAGACAGCTACAATCCACCCGACAGCCCCGGCGACGTGGAGGAGTTTCACGGCTATTTCTTTGACCAGGACATGGATGGAAAACTCGCCTTCAACATGACCGATCTCGAAAACATGGACGGCGCACCCGTTGCCGTGGGGCTGGACACGCCGGTGCCTTCCGCCCAAAACGCAGTGGTCATCAATGAATACGACGGGTTCTGGCTGAATCGCGACAGCACGCCGAAAAGCAAGAACCTCTACACTCAGCTCATCGGAGCCGATGCGACGCCGCGCCAGCGGTTTGATGAATTGGCTTACCTTATGGCAGGTTTGACGGAATACTGGCGGGCGCATCGCCATATGGCCGGCGTCGATTACTTCGTGTATCTGACCTCAGACGTCACCGGCGCTCCCACAACGGACAACTGGATCGACCTGAAGAAACTCGAACTCGATCCGGCCTTTGTCGATTATGTGGGCGAGTCCTTTAAGCCGCTAGGCGTGTATATCAATTTCTTTCATCCCACTCTTGCGGCTGGCGCCATGCACGAGTTTCCTGTGAAGATGATCAACGATTACGATCAGCCGCTGGCCGGCAAACTCGTCCTGACATTGGAAACCAAAGACGGTAAGACAATGGCCAAAGCGGAACGGCCATTTGAGATGACGCCTCTGGGCGCGGGCGATTTTCCCATCGGTTTGTTCGTGCCAGGCAAGCCGCAAGACGATCTCATCCTGAAGGCAACGGCCGTGCCGGATCAAAGCACGGGTGTCGGTCCAACGATGTCGCGGCGCTGGCTGTCTGTGACGCGGTGATGCCGGCCGTTGCGGCGTGTCAACAGGAGAGAAGCTTTTGGGTTGTTCAATGGCTGGTTGGGGGCTGACTGCTGAACAAGCGATGAGTGAAGGCTAACGGCCGTCATGAGATCAACATTCTGACGAAAGGTATCTGCAATGAACGTGTTCCATAAGACAGCGCGAGCGGCATTTTGTGTTGTGTTGGGGATCTCCACGCTGCTGATCGGGGCGAGTACAACGCAAGCGCAGTGGGTGACGGACGCCGAAGCCAAGGCTCGAGCCGACAAACTCCTGAACCAGATGACACTTGAGGAGAAGTTGGATCTCATCCGTGGTACGCTCGAAAACCCCGCCGTGAATCAAGGGCAAGCAGGCTATCTCGCCGGAGTGTCCCGCCTGGGCATTCCCAGCCTGCGTTTTGCTGACGGGCCACCAGGAGTATTGACGCGCCTCCCCGCGCAGGGTGAGACGGCCACCATGGGGGTTGCCGCCACTTTTAGCATCAAGGACGCGGAAGAGAATGGCCTGGTGATTGGCCGCGAGGACCGGGCGATGGGCATTGACGTTTCGCTCCAACCCTTCGTCAACATTGTTCGCGATCTCGTATTCGGGCGCGGGTACAACACTTTCGGCGAGGACCCATTTCTCGCTGGCCAAGTTGCCGCGGCTGAGATTAAGGGCATCCAGTCGCAACACGTCATGGCGATGGTGAAGCACTACGTAGCCTACGATTCCGAGAGCGGCAACACCTTCGTCGATGACCAAGCCCTGCATGAAGTCTATGTGGCTCCATTCGATGCCGCGATCCGGGCGGGCGTAGCGTCCATCATGTGCTCCTACAACCACGTGAATGGCCCTTACTCCTGTGGCAATAAAGACACGCTGACCGGAATCCTTCGCGACCAGATCGGCTTTCAGGGATTTGTAACATCCGACTGGGGTGCAGCCCACACCGCCGCCGACATCAATGCCGGCCTCGACATGGAAATGCCAGGCAACATTGGTTCGATCCCGTCCTTCTTCTCGCTCAAGCCGCTGCCGGTACCGCAAAATACGGCAGAGACGAACTATCAAGACCACATCCCAGAAGACCCGGACATGAGCGACAAGTCCGGCGGCGCGGGAGACGAGCCCAATCCGCTAACGATGGCCGAGGCTCTCAACGACGGCACAGTGACAGAGGCCGTTATCGATCGCGCGGCACGTCGGGTGCTGTACGAGATAATCCGCTTTGGCTACATGGATGGCACGCAGAAGCATTCCGTCACTCCGCAGGACATCGACGCTAATGCAAGGGTTATCGAAAAGACCGGCGAAGATGCAGCCGTTCTTCTCAAGAATGAAAGTAACATTCTTCCTTTGAAGTCGTACGATCTCTCCTCCGTGGCCCTGATTGGTCCCACAGCGGGGCAGCTAGACTCCATCGGCGCGAGTGGCGAACGCTCCGTCGGCCTTTTCCGGCGCGAGGTAAGTCCCCTCGCCGCGATGAAGAAGATCTCCGGCAATCCCCAGATCGCTTTCGCCGTCGCCGATGATATGACCGGCACGCTGGTTCCGGCCGATGTTCTGAGCCACGACGGCCAGCCCGGCCTTTCGCGCACCGGGCCGTGCGGTTTGCAAACCGACGCGCAGCTTGACTTCACCGTAAAGGGCGGAACCGCTCTGCCGCCTAACTCAACCTGCAAATGGAAGGGCACGCTGACCGTTCCGCGTGCAGGTAGCTATTGGCTCTATCTTCAAGCCCTGGGCGATGACGCCGGCTTTTCCATCGACGGCAAGCAGGTTGGCTCCACGGGCGTCGAACAAGGCGGGTATCATGGCGACGTCCTGCAGCCCAACCAGGACAACATCGATCCCACCACGGACGGCCTTGACAATGTGCGCCGCGCGGTCGAGCTGGACGCCGGGCCGCACGCAATTGAAATCCACATTCTCCCTGACACCTCCAACGCGCCTGCGCAGATACGCCTCAATTGGTACACCCCCGAACAGCGCGAAGCCGATCATGCAGCCGCCATCACGGCCGCGAGCAAGGCGAAAATCGCCGTGGTCTTCGTTTGGGAACAACCTGAATCTGATCCCGTCTTCGCTCTGCCAGGGGATCAGGACAAACTCATCGATGAAGTTGCCGCCGTCAACCCTAACACAATTATCGTCCTCAATACCGGCGAACCTGTCGCGATGCCTTGGGCCGGCAAAGTCAAAGCGATTCTCGAAATGTGGTTCCCCGGTGACGAGGGCGGCTGGTCCACTGCCAATCTGCTCCTCGGCAAGTTCAGTCCCGCCGGCCGTTTGCCTATAACCTTGGGCAGGCGCCTTGAGGACTACCCTGCAACCGATCCGAAGTATCCGGAACGATCCTTCGAGGGCGTGGGCGGCAAGACCATCTACAGCGAGGGCGTCAATGTTGGGTACCGCTGGTTCGATAAAGAAAAAATCGAACCGCTCTACCCGTTCGGCTTCGGACTCAGCTATACGAGCTTCGTCTACTCCGGCCTGAGGATCACCAAGTCGTCCGACGGTGGCCTCGACGTCAGCGTCAACATCAAGAACGTGGGGAAAATGGCGTCCGACGAGGTGCCTCAGGTCTATCTCGGATCGCCCCTGGAGATCCCCAGCGGAGTTCAGTTCCCGGTCCGAGCACTGGCCGCTTTCGACCGTGTTCACATCGCAGCGGGTGAATCGAAGACCATAACACTGCATGTTCCCGGGCGACAGCTTCAATATTGGTCAACCGCCGATGGCAAGTGGGTCAGGGTTGCTGGAAAGCGTACTGTCAGCGTCGGGTCCTCTTCACGGGATTTATCGCTGAAGCAGACGATCGACTAGGGAGCTTGCATTCAAGGGCTCAACTCGAGGTTTCGGTTATGTGTCCAGTCATTGCTTGATCCAACGGGAAACACTCCGTTTTCGGTGGGGCCTACAACATAGCGGGCTTGGGCGTGTCTCAACCGACAACTTTCAAGAAAGTCAAAACCAAGTTTTTGCAAGCAATTCACTGTGCCTAGCTCGAACGTCTCTGAAGACATCTTCAGCCGCAGTGACGGCATTGGCGGTTTCGAAACCAGCTTTCGTAGGCGGATGCTCGCGGTCCAGAGGAGATTTGGACAACCTGCGAGGTTTCAGGACGTTGTTCCCTTGTTCGGACAGTAATTCAGGAGGAGTAGCCGGGGCGATGCGAATTGGCTATCTGGAGTGCTTTTCAGGGATTAGCGGCGACATGTTGCTCGGAGCGTTGGTGGATGCGGGCGCGCCTTTCAACGTGCTCGCCGACACCGCAGCGGCCCTGAACCTAGGCGTGCGCCTGGACATGCGTAAGGTGAGCCGAGGCGGGTTGGCAGCGATTAAGGTGGACGTAATCACGGAGGACCGGGGACCAAGGACCCGGGGTAAGAGACTAGAAAGCAAAACCAACCTCGAGCATTTGCGCAGCCATCATGAGCATCACGCGCATGAACACCATTCGCACGAGCCGGAAACTTCGCATCACCGCCACGACCACGCGCCGCATCGGTCACTTTCGACGATTCTCGGGATCATTCAGGCGGCACCGCTCAGCGATATGGCGAAGCAGCACTCATCGCGCGCGTTTCAGTTGCTGGGCGAGGCGGAGGCCGCGATTCATTCCATCCCGATTGAGAAGGTTCACTTTCATGAAGTGGGCGCGGTGGACACGATCGTGGACATTACGTGCGCTGCCGCTGGATGCGAGGCACTGGGCGTGGACCGCTGGATGGCTTCGTCGCTGAACGTGGGCAGCGGAACGGTGAGGTGCGCCCACGGTACGCTGCCTGTACCTGCCCCGGCCACGCTGGCGCTGATCGGCGATTTCCCGGTGTACTCCGCCGGGCCCCCTATGGAGCGCGTGACGCCGACCGGCGCGGCCGTGCTGCGAATGCTCGATGTTAGATATGGAACGCTGCCGGCGATGCGCGTTGCGGCGCGCGGGTATGGAGCTGGAGAGCGCGACACGCCGAGCGAACCGAACCTGCTGCGGCTGCTGGTAGGCGAAACGGATGAGGCAGGCTCAGGTGCCGAGCCGATTGCCGTGATTGAAACGGTGATTGACGACGCGACGCCGCAGTTGCTCGCGTATGTAAGCGAGCTACTGCTGGAAGCGGGCGCGTGGGATGTGTATCGCGCGCCGGTGGGAATGAAGAAGGGGCGCACTGGCGTGCAGATGACCGTGCTATCGAGCCGCGAACTGATACCCACTCTTCGCGAATTGCTTTTGCTCGAGACGACGACTATCGGCCTGCGCTGGCGGCTCGAAAACAAGATGGCATTGGCGCACGAGTTTGTTGAGGTGCAGACCGAGTGGGGCAATGTTCGGATGAAGATTGCGCGCTGGCCGTCAGGTGAGGTGGCCAACGTGTCGCCGGAGTTCGAAGTGTGTCGCAACCTCGCCAAGCAGCACGGCGTGCCGCTCAAAACGGTGATGCGGGGAGCGATGAGCGCGTGCGGGGAATCGCCAGCAAAGAACGAGCAGTAATGAATTACTTGCAGATTGAAGTGCAGTTGAAGGCCGCCTGGTGCGATTCTCATGTTCATTTGTGATATTCGTCAGGCGGAGGGTGCGCATGGTTACCCAGGCTCAGATTCCAGAGCTAAAGCTTTCAGCTCACTTATGCGCTTATTCGGGAATACGACCTTCTCGGCAAATTCCCAACCGCGGCGTTTGTCGATCGAGAGACGACTACGGTCGATATAGTGGCGCAGTTCTTCCAGACCATACTGGCGAGCCAAATTCCTGGCGCTCACGCCGGGCCGTTTGGCCTTCAGGACAAACCATTGCTCCAACTTCATCCATTTCTCTTGCTCAACATCATGAGAATGTTCGCTGAGCAACTTGTCTCGTTTTTCGAGGTTGAAGTTTTCATGGTAGATGCCTCGATCTAAATCCAAAGTAACTCGGCTAATATTGACGTCCTTAGCCCAGTCGTAATGTAGTTGCTCTCCGGTAATGTCATACGCGATGCAATCCGGCGTGTGTGTGGAAGTCACGATATAGTAATGATGGTTGATGGAGTGAGCTTGGAGCGATCTGCCCGCAGAGTACGCGCTAGGCCATATCACCAGTTCGGCTCCTTTGTCTGCCAAACTCCTCCAGACTTCGGGAAAATTGACGTCGAAGCAGGTTGCGATTCCCACGCAACCAAAATCCGCTTGGTGAACTTCGACCGACTGACCTGGATTGACAACGGGATGGACGTCAAATTCGGCCCAGTACGGAAAGACCTTATCGTAGACGCATACGACTTGGCCCGATCGATTAAGCAATACAACGGAATTCAGCCGCCGGTCGTGATCGCGCCTATCGATAGGAACGGCAATATAAGTGTTATGCTTCTTGGCCAACGCCGCCATTGCGGTTACGGTCGGGCCTTGTAACGGCTCTTCGCTCGCCTGATCCAGGCCTTGAGATGATTCCGGTAGAACAATGAGATCGGAACCGCGAGATCCTTCCTCATCCACATGCTCGACAAGATCCGCCAGAGGCATCGAGTCCTTGTAGCCGATGCTTATGATACGAACCGGGCGCCCGATGTTTGGTCCCGCATTCTCTGCCGAAGGCAACTTCGGATTCGTCGCTCCGCTCGGGTTCAGTTCTTCGGCGCTCAGGGACGCTAAACTTGCTCCGGCCAAAGCGGTCACACCAATTGCCGCGTCTTTAAGAAATGTGCGTCTTTTCATATCATTTCCTCCCAAGCTTTCGCATGAACAGCTAAACACGCGCCTTCGAGAGTTGTACAGAAGTTCTCGAGGGCAAGGACTACGTCTCCATCATTTCGAATTTCAGAGTCCATGCATAATCGCACGGTCTGTTACCGGCTTGCTGCAGGCTCTCCGGTAAAGTAATGGTGGTTCCATGGACCGAGTCAAGGTGCCAGGGCATGGTTGCGTTCAACCCCAAGAGTGTTACCTTCGAGCCGGCCTTAGGCCGCACTGTCTTTAGCGCGACTTGGGTTCCCGGCCATTCGGTCAAGATTGCGTAAACGAATCTGTGGTCCTTCGAGCGAGTGAACCGGACCGTTTCCCCCTCGGACCAGAGGGCACCCGCTCGCGGACGAGTCGCGTAGATTGCTTCTCCATTCACCCTCAACCACCCGCCTGTGGCCTTCATCTGTCGAATCGCTTCCGAGTGAAACAAACCTTGAGAGCTAGGACCGACCCCGATCATCAGGCCGCCGCCCTTGGCGACCGTATCTACCAAGCTGTGCACAATCCATTGCGTGCCTTTGTACTTCGCAGCGTCTGGCTCATACGAGAAGTCCGAGCCCAGCGGATAAATGCAAAACCAGGGTTTGTCTGAATCATCTTGCGAGCCGGGGATTACGCGTTCGGGCGTGTAGTAATCTCCGTAATTGCCGATGCCACGGTCGCGGAGCATGACGTCGGGTTGGATTTGGCGCAGCTTCATCACAGTCTTGCGAAGCTCGGGCCAGACGCGCGGCCCTAGCCACATGTCCAGGCAAATCATGTCGATCTTTCCATAGTTGGTCAACAGCTCGACCAGTTGCGTCCGATGCCTCTCCATCATTCGCTCCACCTCTGCCTCCGAAGGATCGGGAACGATCAAGGCATGATTCCCCAATCTTTGCCGTGTCATCTCCAGATCGGCCGGGATCATCCATTCTGCTGAGGAGGGCACCTGCAGCGGGTGCGCAACGTAAGGCCGGAAGTCCGCGTCATACCAATCCGGATGCGAGAAATAGAGATCGATTTTTATATTACGCTTGTGGGCAGCGGTGCAAAGTTCCTTCACAATATCCCGCTTGAACGGGGTCTCCATAATGGAATAAGCGAGATCGCAGGATTCAATCCTTGGACCTCCGGCGGCAGTCCAGTTGACTCGATTCTTCACCCTCGTGCTGGTATCGAACATGGAGAAGCCTTCATGATGTTTGGTCGTGAAGGCGAACATCTTCATGCCGCTTTCCTTGAAAGTATCCAGCCATGCATCTGCATCGAAGCCGGTAGGGTTCCAGGTTCTATAAAGGTTGTCGTAAGCTTGGCGATCTTCGAAGGACATGGTGATGAAGGGCCAAGACTCGGCGCCGCGATGCCAAATCGAATAAATTCCCCAGTGAATCCGGACCCCGAACTTCATATCCTGGAAGGCTTCGTAGGCACTTGCCGAGGCTGATTGATATTCGGGGATGGGAGTGTTCTCGATGTACGAATCGTTGTTCAACAGCGAGACCGGGAATCCATGGGACTGCTCCGCTACCAGCCTTAAACGAGAGTGCACGGCGGTCGTTGCCAAAGCCGCGGACGACGATACAAGAAACTGCCGCCGGTTCATGGGTATTACTCCTGACAAAGTACCGCACGTCCGCATCGATGCAGTTCGATCCAGAACGGGAACGAGCATGCTGCCACGGCCGGGAGCAACCTGCTTTGAGCCGCAATAATGATATATCAGATTCAAAGATCCTGTCAAAAACGATATCGTTTCAGACGATGTTAAGAGCTATGCTCCCAAATGAACCGTGATGCCTGGGTTGGCCTCACGTACCTTTGTCGCAAGGCAAAAGGCCGCCCGGAAGTGGACACTTTGGAAGCAACCGGAGTAGAAGCCTTCGGACTGACCGGGAGCGCGAGTATGCCCACGGAACTGACTACTTAGTGGCCTTGGTCGCGCCCGTTGAGATGCCGCCATCTACAAGCAGTGTCTGGCCGGTTACGTAACGGCTGGATTCGGAAGCGAGAAAGACGACGGCACCGTCCAGATCGTCTGGCCGCCCTGGCCGCTTTACGGGGATACGATCCGCGAGGTACTCCACCCATGCCGAGTTCTGGTACATGACCTCGTTTTGCCGGGTACGAAACCAGCCGGGAGCGAGGCAGTTGACGGTAACCCCGTATTTCCCCCAGTCGTCGGCCAAACTCATGGTCAGTTGCTTGGTTCCACCGCGACTGGCGCCGTAGGGGCCTAGGCCGGCGTACCCGGCAACGCTGGTCACCGATCCGATGTTAATAATGCGTCCATAACCGCGCTGGATCATGCCGCGCGCAGCTGCCTGCGCCACGAAGAACGAGCCGCGCAGGTTCGTATCGAGTACGATGTTCCAATCTTCCCAGGTTACGTCCAGGGCGAGTTTGCGGATATTGCAACCCGCGTTGTTGACCAGGATGTCGATGTGACCGAAGTGCGCTTCGACGGCGGCGACAGCGCTCTGGATGCTGTTGTAGTCTCGCACATCGAGATCGACGGAAAAGCCTCGCCGTCCTATCGTGCGGATCTCATCGGCAAAGGTCGAGAGCGATTGCTTGTCGCGGCTTGTCATCGCGATATCCGCGCCCGCTTGTGCCAAAGCCCGCGCAAAATACTGCCCGAGACCGCGGCTCGTACCAGTGACCAGCGCCACTCTGCCCGATAGATCGAATAGAGAGTCACTCATGGTTGCTTCCTCCTATGGTCGCAGAACGACCTTCAGCAGGCCGTGTTCATGCGCATAGAGGCGGCGGAACCATTCCGCTCCTTCTTCGAGCGGAGCGACGGCGGAAAGGATTGGCTCGACGCGGATTGCTCCCCGCGAGATGAGCGAAATGCACGCGGGATACTCGCCGGAAGACGCGCAGGATCCCTGCAAGCGAATCTGGCGCGTCACAACGGACTGGAGACCGATTTCAACTGTGGGTGCAACATTGCCAACCAGCGTGACCGTGGCTCCTTTGCGCACGACATCGATCGCAAGCTTCACCGTATCCGCGATGCCGACGCACTCCAGCGCGACATCCGCGCCCCGGTTCGACGTGAGTTCCTGAATGTCGGTCATGGAGTTGGCATTCTGGGAGTTAAACGTGCCAGTTGCGCCCAGGCTGCGCGCGGTTTCAAGGCGAGTATCGTCCACATCGAAGACGAAGACCCTGCCGGCTCCAGCGAGCAACGCAGCCTGCAGCGTCAGGAGACCGATCATACCGGCTCCGACAACGACAACTGTGTCATCCAGCGCGATCGGGGTAAGGGAGACGGCGTGAACCGCGACCGAGACGGCTTCGATCAGTGCCGCGTGAGCAAACGGCATGTTTTCCGGCAGTGGATACACGATGTGCCCGGGAACGGTCACGTATTCAGCAAATGCACCGGTCCGGCGGAAATCGGAGGTGGAAACTCCTATGACTTCGCGACGATCGCACAGATTCACTTGGCCTCGGCGGCAGTAGAAACACTTTCCGCAAAAGACGGTGGAGTCGAACGTAACGTGTTCGCCGGGCTGAAAACCAGTCACCGCGCCGCCAACAGCCTCGATGATTCCAGCGGCTTCATGCCCCATAACGACAGGTGGAAGACGCCGTCCCGTGCTTCCGTCGTATCCATGCACGTCGCTTCCGCAGATGCCACACGCCAGAATGCGAATGAGAACGTCGTCCTCGCCGGGTTGAGGCTTCGCCATATCGACGAGGTCAAGCTGCTTGTATTCAGAGAGAACGAGCGCTTTCATGGATTGTCCTCTTTGTCCCCGCAAGTTATCCAAGGCGAAAGAGCCGGGCCGGCAGATGGCCAGACTCCGAGCCGGAATCGTTTTGTTCGATTGACCGTAAACACGTAGATGATATATCAATAGCTGTTGCGCCGCAACCTGGCGATTGTTGCTGCTCATATGAAATTTCGAATTCATGTGCACGTCGCGAACGAGAAACGAAAGTGGTGGATGCTGGGGTTCGCATTTCTCGCAACCGTTATCAACTATCTCAATCGCCAGACGCTGTCTGTGATGGCACCTGCGCTGATGCTGCAATTTCGTATCTCAGCGACGAGTTATTCTCACATCATTTTTGCTTTCATGCTGGCCTACACGCTCATGAACGGCGTCTCTGGTAGATTGCTGGATCGGCTGGGAACCAGGATTGGCTACAGCCTGACGATTGCGTTTTGGTCGAGTGCGGAGCTCTTGAATGCTCTTTCTGCAGGTGCGCTAAGCCTTGGATTCTTCCAGTTCTTATTGGGCATTGGGGAGGCTGGCAACTATCCTGCAGGCGTGAAGTTGATCGCCGAGTGGTTTCCTGTCGAGGAGCGCTCGCATGCTTCGGGCATCTTTAACAGCGGAGCATCTATCGGCGCGATTCTCGCTCCACCTTTGCTTGCATGGATTGCGCTGGCAAGTGGATGGAGGACGGCATTTGTGATGATTGGCCTTCTAGGATTCTTGTGGCTGGCCGGGTGGCTTGGAGTCTACCAGGAGCCGCACGGCGCTATTGCGAGGGATCAATCGGAGCGCCTTCCACTGAGAAGGCTGCTGCGATCAAGGTTCCTATGGCAGTTCACTCTGTCAAAGGTGTTCAGCGATCCAGTGTGGTATTTTTACGCCTTCTGGTTCCCGCAATATCTCAAAGTGGCCCACTCATTTTCACTGCGGCAAATCGGCGCGACGGCCTGGATACCGTTCTTTACTGCCACCGTCGGGAATCTTGCGGGAGGTGCTGTGTTCACCGGACTATTGCGCACGGGCACCGAGGCAGCGACTGCGCGGCGCGTTGCGATCCTCATCTTTACCGTGCTGATGGTGTCTGCGGTCTTTGTGGGAGACAGAAACAACGCTGCACAATGCATTGCTCTTATCTCGACGGCGACCTTTGGATATTCCGGTGCGCTGGCAAATCTGCTAGCTGTCCCGGGAGATGTGTTCCCGAAAGGAGCTGTGGCATCCATCTGGGGCTTCGCTAGTGTGGGCTCTGGGGTTGGAGGAATGATTTTCAGCCTGGTGACTGGGTGGCTGGTCGATCACTTCTCATTCCGGCCAGTTTTCGTACTCTTTGGTGCCATTCCCTTTGTAGCCGCTTGGCTGGTCTGGACGCTGCCGCGGAAGACGGAGTTTTCTGAACTGCCTCCCGGCACTGAGGTGGGATCCCAGAGTAGCTATTGAACCAGACCAATTGAATGCAACCGAAGTCACCGCTGCCATCCGTGAGTTTGACCCGCGGCTAGGCTCCTAGGTTACAGAACTCAGTCGTTGGAGTGACGAGGCGAAGAGCTGCACTTGCCTCGGCCTAGCGTCTTTGTGCTCTTTCCTTCTCGAGCCGCCCCGATTTCGATGCGGTCAGGTTGGAGAATGGCTTTCAGCTAGGCCTAGACGATCCGCATAGCCATGCCACCATCGATGGCTAAGTCTTCTCCGGTGATAAAGTCATTCTCCACCAGATCGAGGATGGCGCGGGCGACATTCTCCGGTTTGCCTTCGCGATGGAGAGGAATCCGATTCTTCATATTGTCCTCCACCTGTGCTGGCGTGAGCATGTCTTGGAAGGGAGTGCGAATGATCCCTGGAGAGACGCAATTCACGCGAATATTGTAGTCCGCTAGTTCTCGCGCAAGGGTGCGGGTAAACTGCGGCAGGGCCCCCTTAGCCACTCCGTATGCCAGCGCACCGAGGCAGCCGCGGTGGCCGGCCGCCGAACTGATGAGTACGATTGCGCCTTCTCCCTGCTCGATCATGTGCGGCACCGCAGCGCGGGCCAGTCGTAGCACGGCATGCACATGAACATCGAAGGCCTTGAGCCAGCTTTCTTCAGTCACCTCGAAGAACCCGCCGGGGACGGCTCCACCGGCCGCATGAACCAAAACATCGAGGCGCCCATAATTCGCAATCGTCTCGCCTATGGCGCGAGTACAATCCTTAGCGATCCCTGCATCCGACTGAATGTATAGAGTTCCGGGGACATCTGCCGCTGGTGGGACCTTCCGCGTTTCAGGTGAATCGATTCGTGGGCCTAGCCCTGTGATTGCAATTTGCGCACCGTGCCGAGCAAAGGCAAGAGCAGTCATTGCGCCAATACCGCTTGCCCCACCTGTGACCAAACATACCTTACCTGCTAGTTCCATCGTGCATATCATCCTTGATCGGGCCGTGCCCATATCAACAATGCATAAGAGCGAGCCTTGAATTGTCGCAGCTTCCTACAACGACTGCTTTAATAATGATATATCAGTATACAGCATTTGTGGCCGACTGTTAATGTGTGGCAAGAATTAGTGCCAAAATAAGCCGAATTGTTCCAGCCTATGGCAGAACGGTGTTTCAGGGCGGATGAGAGATTCAACCCTTGGACTTGAGCAATACTGGAAAGACTCAGCATTTTGTCGTGTGCCTCGCCATTTAACAGGAACTCCTGGAATGCAGGGGAAAGGTATCCTTGTGCCATGCGCGCCCGGTTCCACAAATCATTGCAAAATGAAAACTCAGGCAGTCTTGACTTTTAGATTCTGATTAATTAGGCTCATTTGTTCTGATATTTCAGTATATGGCGAGGCGCATATGCGATTCAATTCGATTGATCAAGATCTGATTATGAGAGCCTTTTCTGTTCGTGCATCCTGTGTCCTTGTTCTGGCGATGCTGCTCGCGGTCCCCGGCTGTATATCTGCAAGCGGTCAGGAGCAATCAGGTTCCAGCGCGCAACTGGCTTCAAAGGAAGTGAATGATCGGGTTGAGGCGCTCCTGAAAGAGATGACGCTTGATGAAAAAATCGGGCAGCTGGTTGAGTTCTCAAACGGCTTCGATACCGGCCCCGGAAAGTCCGACCTGAAGCACGACGAGTTGGTTGAGCTTGGCCAGGTGGGAGCGCTTGCGAACATCGTTGGGGGCGCGGCAGCGACCGATCACTACCAGCATCTTGCGGTGGAGAAGACGCGCCTGCACATACCGCTGCTTTTCGCGGTGGATGTGATTCACGGGCACCGGACCACATTCCCGACTCCGCTGGCGATTGCCGCGAGCTGGGATCCGAAAGCGGCGGAGATCGTGGCACGCACGGGCGCGGAGGAGGCACGCGCGGACGGGATCACTTGGGTATTCTCGCCGATGGTGGACATTGCGCGCGATCCGCGCTGGGGGCGCATTGTGGAGTCGAATGGCGAAGACCCGTATCTGGGGTCGGCGATGACGCGCGCCTGGGTGCAGGGCTACCAGCAGGGCGATCTCTCCAAGCCGGATTCGGTCGCGGCGTGCGTGAAGCATTTCGCGGCCTATGGAGCGGCCACTGCGGGGCGCGATTACAACGCCGTCGACATGAGTCAAATCACGCTGCGGCAGGTGTATATGGAGCCGTATCACTCGGCGGTGGAGGCCGGCGTGGCGACGCTGATGAGCTCGTTCAACTCCATTAACGGCATTCCAGCCAGCGCAGATCCGTTGACGCTGACGCAGATTCTACGCAAGGAGTGGGGCTTTAACGGGTTTGTGACCTCCGATTGGGGTTCGGTGGCAGAACTGCTGAACCACGGCATCGGCGCGGACGGTGCGACTGTGGCGCGAAAGGCACTGGAGGCCGGTGTAGACATGGACATTCAGAGTGACCTCTACAGAACCACGCTGATCTCGCAGGTGCGCTCCGGAAAGATTCCGGAGAGCGTGGTGGATGAGGCGGTACGCCGCATTCTGCGCGTGAAGTTTGCACTGGGCCTGTTCGATCATCCGTACACGCCGGTGAGTCCGCCCTACCGTGCGACGCTGGAGCGGCGTGAGCTGGCGCGCAAGGTGGCCGATGAAACCATGGTTCTGTTGAAGAACGATCCGGTCGAAGGCATGGGAACTCTGCTCCCATTGACCAAGAAAGGAATGACAGTCGCACTGATAGGACCCATGGCTGACAACGCGTTTGAGATGCTGGGGGCCTGGTCGGGCCACAGCAATCCCAAGGATGTGATCACGCTGAGAGCAGAACTGGAGAAGCGCCTGGGCGTCCGGCTGCTTTATGCCGAGGGGTGCGGATTGCTCTCCGGCGAGGACGCGAACGCACTGAAGAGCATTACGACGGGCATTCCGTTGGCTGCTGCGCTACGAATGGCGGTCCCCGATGACGCGAAGACGATTGCCGAAGCGGTGGCGACGGCAAAGAAGTCTGACATTGCTATTGTGGCTCTGGGAGAACCTACCAATTGGATGGAGGGCGAGGCCTCAAGCCGTGTGGATCTTGGCTTTACAGGTTCACAGGAGAAGCTGCTTGAGGCGGTTGCGGCGACGGGCAAGCCGGTCATCCTAGTGGTGCTGGCCGGGCGGCCTCTGGTGCTGAAATGGGCGGCCGCGCATGTGGCGGCCATTATTGAGGCATGGAGTCCGGGCATCGAGGCTGGTCCCGCGGTGGCTGATGTGCTATTCGGGGACGTGAACCCCTCGGGCAAGCTTCCGGCAAGCCTGCCGCGCGCGGTGGGACAGGAGCCGCTCTATTATGCGCAGTTGCCGACGGGCCGTCCGGCGCGTGGCGACCTGAGCCGCATGCCATGGAACTCTGAAGAGAAGTTCATGTCGCGATACGTGGACGAGCAGAACTCGGCGCTGTTCCCGTTCGGATGGGGGCTGAGCTATACACGCTTCCACTTCTCGAATCCAACCGTGAGCCGAGCGGAGGTTCCTCTGGACGTGGTTCTGAACAATCAGAAGCCGGTGGTCATGGTGGGGACGGACGTGACCAACACAGGCTCTGTGGCCGGGACTGAAGTGGTGCAGCTTTACATTCGCGATGCCGTGGCCAGCGTGGAGCAGCCGGTGCGCGAGCTGAAAGGCTTCACGCGTGTTACGCTCGCGCCGGGCGAGACGAAACATGTCGAGTTTCCGCTGGGCTTCAACGAACTGAGCTTCTACAATGTGGACCTAAAGCGTACCGTGGAGTCGACCACGTATTACGTATGGGTAGGCGGAAGCTCGCTGGCCGACCAGGAGACGAGCTTCAACGTGACTGATTAGAGGTTGAGGGTTAGGCCCAGGTAACCGTGATCGCGACAACTCATGTCCACATTCACTCTGCCGAGGCGATCGCAGATCAGGCTCTCGACCTGTTCGATCCGCTCTACCAGTTGTAGTAGCGGAACGGATCGTCGCCTAAAGCAAAGTCGTCACGATAATCCGAACTATAGAATCCGCTTGGCTGCTTTTTCGGCTCGAATGTCCATGGTTGCGTCACAACACTCTCCGGGATGACCGTGAAAATCAGCTTGTCTGCCACAAATTGTCCACCGAGGTTTGCCAGCACCTGGCACAACGCTCGCGTCTGACGCCAGCGCGTTAAGCGAAAGTACGTCTTAACGTTGGCATCGAAACGATTCGGGTCGAGTTGGCAGTACACCAACACGCCCTTGCCCAAGATTCTTCGCGCCAGTAGCCCATCCGCGCTCACTTCCCCGCCCGAATCGATCACCCACGCTTTCGCATCAGTCCGCCAGCGAAGATCTGATTCGCTCAATCCACGTGCTTCAGGCCAATTGGGAACAACCAGCGAGCCGTGGAAGCTGTCCACCTCTTTTTGTGTGGCGCCTAATGGCAAGCTCCTGCCAGTTCGTGGGAGGACAAGAACCTTGCCACCACCTTGGATAAATGCGCTGAGAACTTCATCGGACAATTCCGAATTCTGGCCGATCACCACCAAGTCGGTGTCGGTCGCAATCTCCTCCGTCTTTTCGAAGACCAAGCCGACATCGCCCAGCAGTTTGGCGCCGCCGTCGTCTCCGGTATATTGCGTCTTACGAGCCTTCGGAGTGAGAGGCGCGGACTGCGCATAGTTCAATATTTGGCCCGTCAACTGCAAAGCTGCTGGGTCATGGTCGGCGTGGTCTTCGAGATCTAACATGCACCAGAAGAGCCGACCTTTGCCGTAGTCCAACTCCATGAGGGGAGAGTAGGCTAGATCGAACTGATCCTCGAATATCGGCCTCCAGGAGCTTTTATGTGGCTTCTCGACGGAGGCGCTCGCCACCGCGCCTCGGCCGCCCCAGCGCCAACCGTACAAAGCCATAGGAGGTTCCCAAGGGTATGGGAAGGGCTTCTCCTCAGTCCCATTCGGGTACGGTTCGAGGAGGTTGCTGCTGCCTGCCCAGTCGCTTAAATCGATAGCATCTAGACCTGCCATCACTGGATGGCCTGCGGAGACCGGAAAAACATGGCGCGACATATGCCAAGCTACGCGCAGGCCAAGCCGATTACGCATGAATTCGGAATCTTGGATGAATACAATGACTTTGGCGCCGTTGCGCACGAATGGCTCGAGCTCGCGCAGCAGGGTTGGTCGCGCCATCAATGCTGAGCGTCCGATGGCAATCAACGGCTCGGCCGTCATTTGGTCCCATTCATGCACCGAACAACCCAGCTGGCGCAAAAGGTTGGTGGTTTGACCTGCAGGGTCATAGGCTGCGAGCTTGGTCGATAGCCGTGTCGGCGGCGCAAAGACCCGGAAGTCAAAGCTGTCCTGGTGCGTCGCCTGACCGATTTCGGCGGCCATCGTGATCCGGCCGTTTACCTTTTTGTCCTCGATGTCCTCTGGCGCGTCAAACTCCATGGGTACAAACAGCGTTTGCGCCAGATCAATCGTCCCCTCTTTTACGCCAGAACCAACCCGACGTCCAGCGACAGTTGCTTCCCATCGGACCGAGTACTTCTGAGACGCGCGAATATCATTCAACAGGGCAATCTGTTTCGCAATAGTTTGGCCAGTATTAAAGTTGTGGTCCTTGGCGGTAAACGCTCGATCCGGGCCAGGCACACCCGGGCTGGGCCGCGCGCCGGGACCACAGATCCACGCCAGCGTGGCCTGGTTGTTTTCGATGAGCGCTTTTCCGGCCGGCAACATGTGAGCGGCCTGAGGCTTCACCCAATAAAGGTTGTACTTGGGAGCTGTCGGGAAATAGTACCCGCGCCGACCAGGCACGAATGGACCCAAGGAGACTTCTTTATTACCCTCTGCTCTCGCGTCCCACCCATGGGCGTTCGACCATGCAAACATGCCACCCGTGTTGCCCATCGTACGCCAGCTCCGCCACGTGTTGCGCACGAACAACTCCTCAATCTGCTGAAAATTGGGGGCGAAAATCTCCGCCGGATTGTCCTGCCAATTTGCATAAGTTTGGCCGTCACAAAACAACCTACGAATCTGTTCGCGGTATTCTGACGTCTCGCCGCTATAAGCTTGATTTCCAAAATAGATGGCGCAGAACTCAGTGGCCAGCGCCTCGCTAGTAATTGCCTGGTCGAAACCGTCGCGGCCACGGTGATAGCTAGTCTGGAGCGGCGTACCGAACTCCGGGCAGCAGAAAGGCATGTCGCCAAAAGCTGCCCAATAACTCAACCACTCCTCGCGTTCCTGCAAAGGGATAAAGTCCAAGTAAAGGTTAAGTGAGTAAACGTCACCCACGCAACCGGAATGATGCGAAATGACCGGACGAGTCCCATCCAAAGTGCGCAAGACTTCGATGCCTTCTTGAAGCTTGGCGAAACGATCCTCCGTCCACGCCCCGAGCACATTCCATGCTTCGGAGCGGTTGCCGATAAGGCGAGGATGCTCGTCGCCGCGAGCGTAATTGGGGCTAGTGTTCCAAACGATGATCGAGGGATGGTTGCGATAGCGCCTAATTTGGGCCGCGGCTGCGGAACGGAATCGCTCCTGCGTTTGTGGATCGCTCCAAGTGTCAGCGTAGCGCGAAAAATTCTCAAGCACGCCGGTAATCGGCCATCCCTTGAGATCTGCGCGTTGGTACCATATCCGATAGTCATCAGGCTGTCCGCGAGTACTAGTGTCGTTTGGCCAGATTTCCTGGACGTTATAGCCAGCCCATTTAAATGCAGCAATCGTTCCATCGACTTCTTCAGCGGCAGGGCGGGCGCCTGAATGGCCCATAACTGGGCGCCAGCGGAGCTCCTTTCCATTAAGAAAGAACTTGCGTCCATCAATCCAAAACTCTCGAAAGCCTACGGTCTCGCGAGTTTCATCGTTAAGACCTGCGCCTTCAACTTTGATCAGGAGAGTGTAGAGATTGGGTTCGTCGATATCCCACAGCTTTGGGTTCGGCCAAGACCACGTCGCTTTCACGATTTGCGTCTCAGCGGCACGCACGCGCAGGCTCATTTCAAATCGACGTTCCTCGCGGCCGATTTCATTCAGTGCGACGACGATCAACTGAACGTTGCCGCTCTGTGATACATTGGCCAGTTCGGCCTCAATCGCAATCTGTTTCTGCCGCGTTGATGTCTTTACGAAGACACTATCGATATGCGAACCGGCCGGACGACTGCGCAGAAATACATCGCCGACGATGCCGCGCGCAATGAGGGTATCAGTGTGGTCGTCGTCGCGCGCTAGCCCAGCCTGCGCTTGCGTCTTCGCTGCTGGCGTCTCGCCCGCAAAAATGGCTTCGATAGCCGAAGCCTCGAATGAGGCTGCTACTAGGATGCGCAATACCGCGTCTTTGCCCGGAGTGACCGCTTTCGATATATCAACAGAGCCTTCCGGCCAGTGCACCTCGCCGCACTCTTGATTGTTCACGAACACCCGAGCATCAGTGCTCACGCGTTCAATGTCCACCAGGATGGCGCGGCCAGCCCAATCGGCAGGCACATGAATCGGCCGCTCATACCACATCCGGGATATCTGATCGCCACGGAATCCCTGCCACTGATTGCCGGTCCCCACGCTGACCATGCCGGGAATCCGATTTTCGCTGCCTTGCCAGCTACCTGGCACGCGAATGTAGCCCCAGTCCGTTGTCGGTTCCTCGTTTGCCTCCTTGATCGCAGGCATCACCCGCCATATCCCGTTTAGGCAGATCGTCGCGCGCCAGCTGGTCTCTACCTCCACCGGCTCTTTGCCCCATTTGTGCATGTCATTTTCGGGTGGTCCTGCTAACTCATCAAAGGGCGACACCCCGAAGGCTTTCCGTCCCGCATTCAACACAATAGGAGCAGCACAAGCTGCAGTTGAAACTTTCAAGAAATTCCTGCGGGTAGTCCGAACGTTCATCTGTACCCTCTTGCTTGTCGCCAACCTTACCTTCAAGCCGATCATTCCAATTCGCGACGATTGGGTATATGATATATCAAATATTTGGCGATGTAATCACGGCGTCTTCGATCACTTCAAAGGATTTCGCGATGCAAAGACACACAAAAACCCAGATTTGGATCATTGAATCTGTAACCTCACAATGCGTGAGTGGGTGCTCCGATTTGGATTCACACTCCATGGAAAGGGCGGAGAATTCCTTATGACGGACCGGGCGGAAATTATCGCGATGCGGGCAACACCCAACTACACTGGCCCATTTATCACGGTCACAGCGCTGTTTTTCATTTTTGGATTCATCACAACCTTGAACATGGCGCTTGTACCCCACCTGCGGTCGGTTTTTAGTCTCGACTACGCTTGGGCGATGCTTGCCGATTCTGCGTTTTTCCTTGCCTACTTCATGTTCTCTGCACCGTCTTCGAAACTGATCGAGATCATTGGCTACAAGCGGACGATGGTAGTGTCGCTGTTTGTTCAGGTAATCGGATGTCTCTTGTTCGTCTTTGCAGCAAAGTTGGTGAGTTTCCCTCTCTTTCTTTCTGCCATCTTCATTGTGGGCGCTGGCGTAACCGCGCTGCAAACTTCGGCTAATCCTTACGTTACAATTCTTGGTCCCGAACAAAGCGCTCCGGCGCGCCTCACTCTTGCCCAGGCCTTCAATTCAATCGGCGCCGCTGTTGCTCCCATCGTTGCCGGAGCCTTCATCTTGATGGACCCCTCGAATATGCCCACAAGGGCTCAAAATGCTGCCACCGTTCGCACTCCCTACACGCTCATTGCGGGCGGCCTTCTGCTGCTTGGATTTGCTGTAGCATTCATGCACTTACCACATATTCCCCAGACGCAGGTTTTTCGTTCCGGTCGGGACAATGATCTCGTTCTACGGCGCAGTATTTGGGGTTACCGACATACAGTCTTGGGTGCTGTAGGCATCTTTTTATATGTTGGCGTGGAGGTCGGGCTGGCCTCGATCGCGGTGAACTACTTCAAACTTCAAGGCATGAGCAGCGCAAGGACGGCCTCGTTCTTGGTCTCACTCTATTGGTTTGGCGCTATGATCGGCCGCTTGCTCGGCTCCTGGGTTGTCACCAAGATCAAGGCCGGATATCTTCTTGGAGGTTCTGCAGTTGCCGCCTCGCTGCTCGTCATCACCTCCATGACCACCGGCGGCCAGGTTGCCATCCTGTCCCTCGTCCTGTGCGGGACCGCCAATTCCGTCATGTTCCCCAATATCTTCGCGCTGGGTGTCGCAGGCCTCGGTCCCCTGACAAGCAAGGGATCGGGTCTCATAATGACAGCATGTGTTGGTGGCGCGGTGATTCCTTTCCTGCTTGGTGCGTTGGCTGACAGAATGGGAATCCAGAGCGCACTTTTCCTTCCCGCGCTTTGCTATTTCTTTATCGCGTATTACGGATTCTGGGGATCGAAGTCACAGCTGGATGCGCCTTCTTAGGTGGTCTATTGCTCCTCAAACGAGGGCGTTGAACCGGGCTCTGAATTGACAGAATCTGGAGCACAGCGCGCATTCCGCTGCGCTCCGATGAGGCGAAGAAGGAAACAAGAGCCTATCAACTGCCAAAGCGGCTCGCAGGTTCGTGGCGCTGGTTCGCATATGAGCAAATAAAGCCTGAGGAATGGCATCAACCTTGAGGAATGGCATCAATCGACGTGACTTCGCAAAGCTGGGAGCGGCCGCGGCTCTCAGCCGCGGGTTTGCGTTTGCTCCATCGCCAGCACCGGCAGAAGAGATTTTCAGCGACCGGACCAAAGAGGCCGGGATCGACTTTGTGCATTTCAACGGCATGTCGGGTTTCCATTTTTATCCGGAAATGATGGGGTCCGGCGTCGCACTGTTCGACTACGACAACGACGGCGATCTCGACATCTTTCTTGTCCAGGGCGCAATGTTGGGACCTGTGGACGTGAGCCAGGCCGTATTTCATCCCCAGTTGCCGCTGCGTGGCCGACTTTACCGCAACGATTCGGTATGCAATGCCGATGGCACTTGCACGCTCAAATTCGTTGACGTTACGGAAGAAAGCGGGATCAGGGCCGAGGGATATGGCATGGGTGTCACGGCCGCGGACTTCAATAATGACGGCTGGGTCGATCTCTATATCACGAATTTCGGCCACAACCAGATGTGGCGCAACAACGGAAACGGTACATTTACTGATGTCACTGCCGAATCCGGCACCGACGTCCCGGGTTGGAGCGTCTGTGCTTCTTTTTTCGATTACGACCGCGACGGGTGGCTCGACCTTTTCGTTGGCAACTACCTGGATTTCAGATTCACCCATATGGTTAGGTGCTCCTCGCCGAGCGGAATGTTAGATTATTGCAGTCCTCTTGAGTACAACCCACTACCCAATCGCCTGTTCCGCAATCGGCGTGATGGGACGTTTGAGGATGTTACCATCCGTTCGGGAATTGGCACTGAATATTATGGCGCGATGGGAGCCGTTTGCGCGGATTTCAATGGCGACGGCTGGCCGGACATCTTCGTGTCCAACGATAGCCGTCCCAACGAGCTTTGGATCAACCAGCACGACGGAACCTTCAAGAACGACGCGCTGGCTGCCGGCTGCGCTCTGGATCCAGAGGGGAATCCTAAATCCTGTATGGGCGTCGATGCCGGAGATCTGCTGGGCCACGGCTTTGAAGATCTGGTGGTGCCTACCTTAGCTGGGCAATACGCCGAACTGTATTCCAACGACGGCAAGGGATCGTTTGACGATATGTCTTACCAGAGCGGCATCGCTCTCGCCACCCGACGGTACACAGGATTCAGTGTGGGCATGGTGGACTACGATAACGATGGATGGTTGGATCTTTTTTTCGTTAACGGAGCGATAAGGAGAATTGAAGAGCAAGCCCAGCAAGGAAGCTTGTATCCGTATGCCCAATCGAACCTCCTGTTGCGCAACAACGGCAAAGGACGTTTTGAGGACGTCAGCAGTCGCGCCGGCAGCGCATTCTCGCGTTTGGATGTTGGTCGCGGCGCGGCGTTCGGCGATATCGATAACGACGGAGGTGTCGATGTCGCGATCGTCAACAACAGCGGACCCGCGCGTCTGTTGATGAACAATGTGGGGCATCGCAAACCATGGATCGGGTTCCGAATGGTGGGAGACAAATATCATCGCGATATGCTGGGCACGCGCGTGGCGGTTTTTCGACGGGACGCGCCGACCCTTTGGCGGCGCGTCCACACCGACGGCAGTTATAGTTCGTCAAGTGATCCGCGAGTCTTGTTCGGGCTGGGCGATGCTCCCGAAATCACCAAGGTTCAGGCCCACTGGGTCAGCGGACGGGTGGAAGAATGGACCGGCCTGTCCTCGGGAAAATACACCACGCTGCGTGAGGGCAGCGGCACTACAAGAATTGCGCCATGATCAAAGTCCGGCATGAGATCGTTCCGATACTTTTCGCGGTTCTTGCTTCGACCAGAGTCTTCGATGCAACTACTTCCGTTGCGCAGAACCAGCTTTTGGGTCCTACCAACAGCCAGGTCGATCTGGTGGAATTAGCTCCTCCCGACCTCACTGGCGCCGACCCGCAGGTCCAGGAACAAATCCGGGCTTCGCAGGCTGCGCTGGCGGCCACCATTGCTCAGACCGATGCCTCCCGCTCGCGCCGGGCCGAAGCCTTCGGTAACCTCGGGGAGATTTACGAAGCCTACAACTTTGACAGCGCCGCATTGGATTGCTACACAAACGCCTCGCGCCTTGATCCCCAATCCTTCCGCTGGTCTTACTATGCCGGCTACCTGCGCCAGTTGTACGGCGACCCGGAGACGGCAGAGCGCGACTACCAGCATGCCTTGACTCTGAAGCCGAACAGCAGCCCCGCCTTGTTGCGGCTGGGGGCTCTGGAACTCACTCTGGGTCATCCCGATGCGGCCAAGCAGTATTTCAGCCGAGCGGCCGCACAGCGAATTCCGTCCGCCCCCGCGTTGGTCGGCCTAGGCAAGGCGGCTTTGGTCGAGCACCAGTACAGCGCCGCCCTGAAGTATTTCACCCAGGCCCTGGCTCGCCAGCCTCAGGCTTCGAGCATTCACAATCAACTGGCAATGGCCTACCGTGGTTTGGGCGATCTGAATCGCATGCAGGAGCAAATGAAGGCTCGCGGCAATGCGGAGCCCTTAATTCAGGATCCTCTGCTTGACGAGATCGAGGCTCTGAAACAGGGCAAACTCAGCCTGCTGCAACGTGGCAACAGGGCCATGAGCGAAAGCCGCTTTGCCGACGCGGTTAACGCCTATCGCCAGATGGTCAGCCTCGACCCCTCCAATCCCAGAGCCTATGTGGACCTTGGAAACGCCCTGTACTGGGCTGGAATCCCCGGAGAAGCGATGAAGCAATATGCGCACTCTTTAGACCTCAACCCAGACAATGCCACCGTACACTACAAAATTGGAGTATTGCTGGTTGAAGCCAAGCACGAGGAGCAGGCCATTGCTCATTTCCAGCAAGCTCTCAAGTTGGATCCGGGTCTTGTAGACGCTCATTTTCAGCTGGCCAATCTTTTCATGCGGAAAAGAGAAGATGCCGACGCCGAACGGGAATATGAAATCGTGGTTTCGCTTGAACCAGAGAATGCGTTTGCTCATTTGATGGGGGCGATGGCGGCGATTCACGCGGGCTCGTACGCCCGAGCGCGGACGCTGCTTGAGGAGGCTGCTGCAGCATTTTCCACAGATGCGGACATCGCAAACGCGCTGGCAAGGCTACTGGCCGCGGCCCCCGATCCGGCTGTGCGTGATCCAAGCCGCGGCCTGAGCATTGTAGAAACTCTCCTGAATAATCAGCAGAGCGACCCTTTGGAAGTCGGGATCACATTTGCTATGGCCCTCGCAGCAGTGGGGCGGTTTCACGATGCTGCCGCATATCAGGAGACGATCATCAGGCAGTTAGAGGCCTCACGGCAATACGATTTCGCCCGCCTCTTGCGCCCGAATCTAGCTCGGTACCAACAAGGCAAAACCTGCCGGGTACCATGGGCCAGCGACGACCCGATCTTTACTCCGGTTCCCGGTAAAGTTCAGCTCTCGAAGGAAGCGGAAGCGATGGATGCACGTCACTAGCCTCCAGAACTTTCTAGTCCTCTGGTTTCTATTTCTTGGGCACCGAAATATTTGACATATCAGTTTGCAGAAGTGTAATCTGAGCCAATCAGTGAAAAGGGGACCGTGAAATGCGTTCATGGAGCACGAATGCGCAGTTCAAAACGTTGGCATTTTTCGCTGTGTGCGTTGCACCAGTGAAAGCGATGGCTGCGACACCCGCGAATTTGACAGCACATACCGTCCTGAAGGTTCAGTCCAGCGTCGACGGATTTGTGGCGATCCTGAATGGGGAAATGCTACGGGTCGTGGTTTGCAGTGACGCAGTATTGCATGTCGTGGCATCTCCGGGCATGTCGGCGGTGCAAGGCGCCTCACCGCAGCAGCCTTGGATGTTAGATAAATCCGCAGCATGTCCTGGCGCCAAATTCACATTTTCGCAGGGAACGGATAGCGCATCGTTGATCACTGCTAAATTGCTTGTCGCGATCGACAAAGAAGGCGGCAACCTCGTCTTTTCCACCGCGGATGGCACTGAATTGTTGCGGGAATGGCCTGAGGGGATACCCCGGACTTACGAACCGGTGGAAATCAATGGGGTGAAGACGTTTCATGTAGAGGATCGTTTTTTGCCAAGCATGGCAGAAGCGGTGTATGGCCTCGGGCAACACCAAAACGGCATGTTCAATTATCGCGGTTCCACGATAGAGCTCGGGCAAGACAATACAGATATTGCTATTCCTCTTTTGGTTTCTACCAGAGGTTACGGACTGCTCTGGAACACGGCCTCACTTACCTACTTCGACAACAGATTTCCCAAAATGCTTAGCTTTAGCTCCCTTGCTGAGAATGCGATCGATTACTACTTCATTTATGGTCCGGAAATGGATGAGATTATCCACAAATACCGGCAAATGACAGGGCGAGCACCGATGTTTCCTGAGTGGGCATACGGATTCGTTCAATCGAAAGATTCTTATATATCACAGGAAGAAGTATTGGCGATTGCCAAGCGCTATCGCTCAGAACATATCCCACTCGACTGTATCGTTCAGGATGGGGGATGGTGGAAGACTATGGGCGATCCGCCTTTCCGATCAGCCTATCCCGATGTCGCCGAAGAGCTGAAGGAGCTGCATGATGAGCACGTGCACACGATGATTTCGGTGTGGGGAGGCTACCACGAGGACTCTATCAATTATCAAGAGTTGAAAGCGAACGGATGGCTCATTTCACAGCCATCTGAAGCGGCTCCGCATGACAAATTCTGGATCGGAACCGCGGAGTACGACGCAACGAATCCGGCGGCACGGGATTTCTTTTGGAAGACCCTTCCTGGGCCCCTACTTGCTCAGGGTTGGGATTCATTCTGGCTAGACGCCTCAGAGCCGGATTCCGGACCGCACGAAGGCGATGCGATCCTGCTGGACAAGAAAATGGCGATCGGCAGCGGCGCCATGTATACGAACGTTTTCCCTCTTCTCCACACTGGCGGCATTGCGGAGCACTGGAAGCAAACTACTCAGGAAAAACGTGTATTACTGTTGACACGTTCGGCATTCCTCGGTGAGCAGCGCAATGGAACGACGATATGGAGCGGCGATGTTTATCCGACTAATTGGGCATTCCGTCATCAGATCGCTGCGGGGCTCAACTTTGCTCTTAGCGGCATGCCGTATTGGACTACAGACGTCGCGGGATATTTTCCGCTATATGACGGCGCCTCGATGACGACACCGGAATATCAGGATCTCTATGCGCGCTGGTTCGAGTTTGGCGCATTCTGCCCAATGTTCAGGACGCATGGGCATCGTGACCATAATGAGATTTGGACCTATGACAAAGTTGACCAAGTGCTGGAGAGTTACGATCGGCTACGCTATCGGATGCTGCCGTACATTTACTCGCTAGCTTGGAAGGTGACCCATGATGACTACACGATGATGCGGCCGTTGGTGATGGATTGGCGGACCGACCACAGCGTGTGGGATATCGGGGACGAGTATATGTTCGGGCCTGCATTTCTGGTGAGCCCGGTATGGAAGGAGGGGGCTCAAACGAGGGAGGTTTATTTGCCGCAGGCGCCTGCCTGGTACGACTTCTGGACAGGAGAGCGAGTTGCCGGCGGGCAGGAACTCGAGGTGAATGCTCCCCTCGCGAAACTGCCACTCTTTATGCGCGCCGGATCGATTGTGCCGCTTGCTCCGGAACTTGAGTATGCCAAACAAGAACCGAGTGACCCGATTGAAGTGCGTATTTATCGCGGCGCCGATGGCTCGTTTGACCTCTATGAGGACGAAGGGGACAGTTACCGATATGAGCAGGGTGCTTATGCGGTGATTCCATTGCACTGGAATGAAGAGGCGGGGACACTGACTTTTGGTGAACGCATTGGAACGTTCGCAGGGATGACAACGGACAGAAAGTTTCGCATCATTTTGGTGGGTCCGGGACATGGAGTAGGAGAGGCGGTTTCTTCAGATGCCGATGCCGTGGTGGAGTATACGGGAAAGAGCGAAGAATTAACCTTTCCTCCAGAACCAGCAAAACTGTAGCTTCCAATCCCGCCTCAAGATGGCTCATCGCTGCACTGTGTCTCCTTTTGCCGCTGGGGTCCTGGCTTGCCATTCGGTCGAATCGTATGGCTACTGCAAAGAATGCTCCGTCATCATCAGCTGAGGTCGCATAGTCGAAATGGAAGATGGCCGTCTGCGCGCTTCAGCGCTTCCTGCAAAGAAAGGCACCCCTTCTGAATCGTCATGAAAACAAAGAAAATGATACGCAAATCCAAACAGCCAGCGAGGCTTCTCAAAACCAGAGTCATTGAAGAGAAGACCACCAGGGAGCGAATTTTAGAAGCCGCCCGCGAATTGTTTGCCGAGATGCCCTACGACAGAGTCCTTATCTCGGGCATCGTCAAGCGCGCTGGCATTGCGCAGGGAACCTTCTATCTTCACTTCGATACCAAGCAAGCGGTTGTTCATGCTCTCGCCGATGAAATGCTCGGAAGGCTGCAAAGAGTCATGGACCGTGTTGCGCGCGGCTTCCAGACCACGATTGAATTCATTGCAAAGATGATGAAGGAGGCACCAGAAGCCGTACTCCCCTATCAAGCGATTATGCGGATTTTCGATCCCGAGACTCTCTTTTTCGAACTTGAAACAGATCCAACTAAAACCTTTCGGACGCCGCTTCTCGATACTCTCATCCAGCTGATCCGCCGCGATCAATGCGCAGGAATTGTACCTACCGATGTTGATGCTGCGATCACAGCGCGCTTCATAGTCAGCATCCTCGATCGTATTGCGCGAGACAAAACTCGGGAGGATCCCGCGTTCCCAGTTCAGGATTTGCAGGAGCAGTCAATGCTATTCCTGTCGCGGGCGCTGCATCAGCTGTGATTAAGTGCGGGCTAAGACGCCCCGCACCATCGTCTGCGGTCGACTTTTTCAACGAAATACAGACCCATGTGAGAGGCTCGTTTGCTTCTGACCTAATGGGATGGACCCGCCTCGTAGAGGTGAGTTGATAGGCTCACCACGAGGAGGACGAACCATGAAGGTGGTAGCGGCTGTAGGGCTGGACATTGCGAAGCAGGTATTTCAGGTGCAC
>Ga0187879_10000188_pt1 | contig 44742 bp, 45 predicted proteins | sample June2016WEW_19_1_FD_132423 | JGI IMG/M metagenome (GOLD analysis project Ga0187879, IMG submission 132423) | Peatland microbial communities from SPRUCE experiment site at the Marcell Experimental Forest, Minnesota, USA - June2016WEW_19_10 | ecosystem: Environmental > Terrestrial > Soil >... | reverse complement strand
GTGCGCCTTCTACGCACTCTTCGCCATCGTGATCCTGGCGACGTGGAGGACGTCGAGCTGGATCGGCGTCGACGGACTGGTGGCTGGCTACCGCCAGCGTCACCCCAGCGGCCGGCACGCCGTGAAAGGTCTTGGCGTGGGCGTGACTGGGACCGCAGAGCAGGCCAAGGCTGCGTAAACGGTTCGCTCCTCGGCCACGTCAAGTCGGTGCGGTCTGCTTCGTGCAGGCCGCATCGGCGCGTCCGTGCTGAGGTGGCGGGCTTCCCGGGTGGCAGGGCATAAGAGGCCTCCAAGACCCGGCGTCGAGCGACTACCCGGAGCTCTACCGGCTCCTGCGGGTGCTCCTCGCCCTTGCCGCCTCGTTTGCGGCGGCGCCCTATACCTACGATTGAGCGGGTCAAGGGCTCGATCCGGCGGCGCGAGCCGCACCGGTCTCCACGGGTAACTCGTCGGCGTCGATCAGCTGAGGTGACCACGTGCCGCGATCGGCCAGCGGTCGACGATCTGTCCCTTGGAGACGACCTCGTAGTGATCGAACAGGTTGACGGCCGTGCAGATGTGGTTGGGCAGTACGTGCACGACGGAGCCGATGGGCGGGGCGGCTTGCTCGCCCAGCTGCACGAGGCCGTGACACTCCGAGAGGCTGACCACGGGGGCGTCATCGAGCTCGGGTACCACACCGTGACCCCTCAGCCAGTCCGGGCGGTCACTCGCCAAGGCCTTGCTGCCGGCGTCGAGGACCGCCTGGCCCCGGACGGCAGTACTCACTACCGTGGCGGCGACGGCGACGGCAACATCGTCGAGCGTGGCCGTGCCGAGAGCGAGCTGCTGGCGGTCGTTGAAGACGTAGGTCCCTGGCCGCTCCTCGGTCACCGGCCCGATCGCGGAGGCGACTGCGGTCGGGGTCGAACCAGCGCTCACGGTGCGGGCCGTGATGCCCCGCTCGGCGAGCCGTTCGACGGCGAGAGCGAGTGCCCGGCTCTCGTCCGCCGCCGCGCCGGCGGCAGCGGATGGACGATAGCTGTGCCCGCCGTGGGTGAACACACCTGCCACATCCAGGCCGAGTTCGCTGCAGCTGACGGCAAGATCGGCGACGTCCTCAGGGCTGACGCCGGACCGGTGCTGACCGCAGTCGACTTCGATGAGGACGGCCAGCCGTCCGATGCCCGCAACTTCGGCCAGCAGGCGGGCGGCGTCGATCGAGTCGACTCCGACCGAGAGGGCGATCTTCTCGGCGAGCTCCCGCAACCGGGTCGCTTTCGAGCCGGAGGCATGGAGCGGGTAGGCGATGAAGACATCGTCGAAGCCGTTGGCGGCGAACACCTCGGCTTCTCCGAGCGTGGCGACGGTCAGTCCCCGTGCCCCACGGTCGATCTGCAGCCTGGCGATCTGGGGCGATTTGTGAGTCTTCGCATGGGGACGCAGGGCGACGCCCTTGGACAGGATGTGCGACGCCATGGCATCGATGTTCGCCGACAGCGTGTCGAGATCGACGACCAGCGCCGGGGTGTCGATGCCCTCCGGAAGCGGCCACAGCATGGTGGTCTCCTGTCTCTCTCGGAATCTCGCTGCAGGCGACGCTCGGCGGGCGGGTCTATGGCGGCGAATCCAGCCAACCCGCACCCACCGTGCGATCAGCACATCCTGCCAGGAAGCCACAGGCTCCTGTTGGCCGCGAGCCCGTCGCCAGCCATGCCTAGAGTGACGACACGGGAGGTTCGGGTGCAGCGTAGAGAGCGGTCCGAGAGGGTGGCGTGATCCACGTGAGCGGGACCCGATGACGGCGGCCGTTGGCGCTCACCAGGCCCCGTCTCGGGTCATCGTCGTCGGGGCCGGCATGGTGGGCTTGTCGTGCGCCTGGTCGCTGCAGGACCACGGAATAGAGGTCTGCGTCCTCGACCGCGAGCGGGCGGGTGCCGGCTCGTCCTGGGGGAATGCCGGTTTTGTCTCCCCAGCACTGGCCGTCCCCCTGCCGGAGCCGTCCATCCTCCGCTACGGCGTAGGGGCCGTCCTCAGACCGGGGTCACCCGTGCAGCTCCTCCTGCAAACGGACCCGCAATTGCTCAAGTTCATGGCTGGGCTGGTGCGGCACTGCACGGCGGACGCCTGGCGCACGGCCATGCTGGCGTACCGCCCGCTCAACGAGCGCGTCTTCGACTCCTACCAACGGCAACGTGATGCTGGTGTCGACGCCGCCGTGGTGGAGGCCGATGTCCTGTCCTGTTTCGAGCATCCGCACGAAGCCACGGGGCTGCTGTACGAGCTCGAGGGCATCGTCGGAAGCGGCCAACCCGTCAGCGTCGAACTGCTGACGAGCGACGAGGCGCACGACTACGAGCCCCACCTGTCCGAGCGCGTGACGCTTGCCGTGAAGATCCGAGGCCAGCGGTACCTCACGCCGTCGGTCTATGTCGGTGCGCTCGCCGACCACGTGCGCAAGCGGGGCGGCGAGATCCTCGAGCAGACGGTCGTCACGGGCGTGGAGCGGCGCGGTGGTGTCCTTGTCGTGCGCAGCCCAGTCGGCGACATGGAGGCCGACGCCGTCGTGCTTGCGAGCGGGGCGTGGCTCAGCGCGCTGGCTCGGCCGCACGGGGTACGGGTCCCGGTGTACGCGGGTCGCGGCTACAGCTTCTCGCTGCCGTGTGCCGAGCCTCTGAAAGGGCCGGTCCACTTTCCGTCTACCCGCGTGGCGGCCACGCCCCAGGGTGACCGAGTGCGTTTGGCCGGCATCATGGAGTTCGGCTCGCCGGACGCTGCCGCCAGGCCGGACCGCATCACATCGATGGTGCGGTCGGTCCGTCCGTTGCTCGATGGTGTCGACTGGGATCGACGGGCCGACGACTGGATGGGACCCCGTCCCCTCACGACCGACGGCCTCCCGCTCGTCGGGGAGTCGAGGACGCCCGGTTTGTTCGTGGCGGGTGGTCACGGCATGTGGGGCGTGACGATGGGCCCGCTCACAGGATGGCTTCTCGCCGACCGCATCGCCACCGGAGTCACCCCCAGCGAGCTCCGACCGCTCGACCCCTGCCGATGAAGGGCCTGTGATGACCGCGACGACATCGGGCAGGGCGGGCGCCAAGCCTGGCTGGGAGGAGGTCAGTCGGCAGATCATCGAACTGGCGTCCGAAGTCGGTGTCGAGGTCTCTCTGCACGCCCGCGACATCGACGGACCCGACGGTGCCGGCATCGGAGCGGACGTTCCTGTCGTGACGGCCTCGGTGTTCAAGGTTCCCGTCGCCGTTGCGCTGGCGCGGCTGGGCCACGCCGGCCTGCTGGACCTGGCCGAAGAGATCACGGTCACTCCGGGAGCCGGACCGGCCTTCCCCTTCGGGCTCGCCACCTTCCGGCATCCCGCTCGCCTCTCCCTTCACGACCTCGGGCTTCTTATGATGGGTGTGAGCGACAACGTGGCGACCGATCTCGTCATGGCGAAGGTGGGTGGGGCGGCCATCGACGCCCTGCTCGCCGAGCTCGGCCTCGCCGTGACGGCCGTCCCACAGTCCTGCCAGCAGCTCCTCGACACCATCAGCGACGATCTCGAACTCGACTACGACGACAACGAGCGGATTCTGGCGACCGTTCCGATGAGCCGGATCCGCGCCCTTTCCGCCCTGCAGCCGGAGCACACCTGTCGGACGACCGCAGAGGAGATGACGAGGCTGCTCGCGATGATCTGGAGGGATGAGGCTGCGCCGCCCGAGGCGTGCGCCGACGTCCGGCGGTGGATGGGGCTCCAAGTGTGGCCTCACCGGCTCCGCAGCGGCTTTGAGGGCGCCGATGTTGCTATCAGCGGCAAGACCGGCACGCTCCCGACGGTCCGCAACGAAGTCGGCGTCGTGGAGTACAGCGATGGTCGGCGCTACGCCGTGGCGGTCTTCACGATCGCCGAGGACGTGCGTGGCCGCGTCCCGAAACGAGACCGCTTCATCGGCGAGGCCGCCACCCTCGCCGTCGAGTTCCTCCGCGGAGAGGTGGTCGGAACCAGCTGAGCTAGGTGCAGGAAGGTAGCCAGCGTCAGGCGAGCTGTCGCTCGAGGTCGTCGAGCTCCGCCGAGAAGCGCGCGGACATAGCGCGCTTGTCCGTGTCGTCCAGCCAGGTCGCCTCGACGCCGTTCAGGCAGAACTCGCGTACCTGTGAGCGGCCATAGTCGAGGGCGCTGCACAGGTCGACGTACTCCTTGCCGATGTCGGTGTGGAACATCGTTGGATCGTCGGAGTTGAGCATGCAGCGCAGTCCGGTGGCCACCATGGCGCGGATCGGGTGCGTCGTGAGGTCAGGCCAGCCGTACACGACGGCGGTCGAGGTCGGGCAGCAGGTGAAGAAGATGCCTTCGTCCCTGCAGCGGGCGACCACGGTTGGATCCTCCAAGATGTGGTAGCCGTGGTCGATGCGCTCGCAGCCGAGCACGTCGAGGCACGTGGTGATGTTCACCGGCGGGGCGTCCTCGCACGCGTGGCTCGTGAGCCGAAGGCCGGCGCCCTTGGCGAGGGCGTACGCCTCTACGAACTTCTCCGGAGGGTCCGGTGCCTCGGCGCCATCCATGCCGAGTCCGATGAGCTCTTCCACCCGGTTGGCGAGGACCTCTTCCACCATCTGACGGGCCATCTCGGGTGGGTCCTGCCGGTAGACGTCTGCGATCAGCCGACAGCCGACGCCGAGGTAGTGCTCGGCGGCGTGTATCCCGTCGACGAGCCCGCCGATCACCGTCGCCATAGGTATTCCGCGGCGAGTGTGCAGGGTCGGGTTGAAGAACATCTCTCGATACTTGAGGTTGCCGAGCGTGACGCCGTCTTCGAGCGACTCGTACGCGCAGCGGGCGAAGTCTTCCCGATCGATGATCGTCGACGACACCATCCGGAAGATCTCGAGGAACTCGACGATGGTGGTGTAGGAGTAGAGCTCTCCGACGTCCTCGGTCGGCAGCTTCACATCGTGCTTGCTGGCAAGGTCGGCGAACGTAGCCGCCCGTACCGTCCCCTCGAAATGGCAGTGCAGCTCGACCTTCGGGACCTTTCTCAGGTACTCGGCCGTGTCCAATGGTCCTCCTTGAGCTTCGTCGGCGACATCGGCCGGGTGCCGAGCAGCGGTGTTCCTCCTTCAGACGACGGGCGGGTGGACCTCTGGCGCCGGGGCGTTCATCTCCTGGCGCACACTGCCGGCCGACAGGATCCAGTACACGAGCGCTCCGACGACGAATCCGAAGAGCCAGCTGAAGTCGGCTCCGTGGGTGGCGTTCGAGAGTGGAGACGTGTAGGAGGGCACGTAGAAGGCTGCATCGATCCACATCATGGCGGCGAACATGCCGAGTCCGAGCGAGACGAGCGCCTTCCAGTTGAAGCCGCCGTCCCGCCAGTAGATCCCGCCTCGCTTGGCGATCAGTGACAGTGGGTCATAGCGACCCCGCCGCAAGAGGTTGTCTACGAGAAGGATTCCGAACCAAGGGGAGATCCACACCACGATGTAGTCGAGGAAACCCGACAGATCCGAGTAGAACTTCCCCTTGAAGATCACGAGCGCCGTCACCGACCCGGAGATCACCGTGTCCACGAGAACGCAGCCCCACCGTTTCAACGGAATGCCGATCGCCTGCAGGGTGACCCCTGATGAGTACAAGTCCATCGTGTTGATGGCGAACAGCTGCGGAAGGGCGAGGATGAGGAAGGGCCAGAAGAACCAACTGGCGAACGCTGACGGGAGCCCGGTCACCGCGGTCACATTCGGGCTGATGAGATAGGCGGCCGCACCGAGGAGCTCGAGGAGGAGCGAAGGGATGCCGGCTCCCAGCGTCGCAGCCCAGAACGTGCTCCACTTCGGTGTCGATCGTGGCAGGTAACGCGAGTAGTCGCTGGCGTTCTCCGTCCAGCCGAGCCCGCCTGCAGAGACGATGAGCACGAGGCCGGTCGTCCATATCCACCACGAAGAGCTCTGGTGGGACCGGCTTGGGTGGACGTGGGGGATGACGAGGATCGCCATGACGATGAAGACGGCGATGAAGACGAACGAGAGATAGCGCAGGACTTTCGTGATGGTGGCGTGACCGAGGAACGGCATCAGGAACTGGACCGCAACCGCCAGGATGATGATGACGACCTTGCCCGTGGTCCCGACGACCGTGCCTTCCCGCGCGAACATCGCCACGACGACGAGGACGACGAGAACGATGCCCTCGATCTCAAAACCGACCTGGGTGATCCAGTTGAACACCGACGGCGCTCGGTTGCCGTTGCGACCGAAGGATGCCCGGCTCACCATGAGCTGTGTCGTGCCGGCTTCGGGACCCCAGAGGCTCGCGATCCCGAGGAAGGCGTACACGAGGTTGCCCACCAAGATGGCGACGATGGCTTGGCCGAAGGACAACCCGAACGAGACGATGAGGGCGCCGTAGACGAGGTACTCGACGTTCCAGGTGGCACCGGCCCACAGCCAGAACAGCCCAGATGGCTTCATCGGCCTTTCCGACTCCGGAATCAGCTCGATGCCCCTCTGTTCAAGTTTGAAGGCTTCGTAGCTCTCGGGGATACCCGAGTCGTCGATGACTTCCACTACCGGTCCTCCCTCCCCTGACCCAGACGCAGACTCCACGGATCTCCCCGCCTCAACACCGCACAGAACGGGTGCGTCGTTGCCGCGATTTGGGAGGCTCTGTCGGCGCGTCTCGCCCTAACTGCTGGTTTTCGGGGAAGATATCACACGACATGGGTGACGGGCCGGGCTCGGTCGGGGGCCCACGACGGGAAAACGAGAGCACGCCACCACGCCTTTTTGAAGATGTGCCTCGGTCCGTCTTGGTGGTTGGCTTGCCGAGTGTCCCCCGCCGGAGCGCCTCGTTCAGTCGCGGCGCCCGCAGCCCTAGAAGTTGGGCGACCAGGAGATGTCAGAGGCCGTTCCCCGCAGACCAGGAACTGCCGCCCCGTCAACTTCGACAGCGGGTCCCCACGGCGTCGTTGCGACCTCGGCTCCCGGCATTGGACCTCGGATCAGCTCGTAGCGCCCTGGCATGACCGCGAGAGATCCCGTCACGGACCTCTCGCCTGCGATGACGCCCCAGGCGACTTGCTCAAGGGCGCCGGCGTGGAGCTGCAGGAGCAGAGGAGCTTTCAGGGCGGCTCCCGGTGGCTGGGCGGCGCCGCACACGTACTCGCTGAGGTCGAGAGTGTTTGCAGGGCCGTAGCTCATCGTCCCGATCTGATCGGTCATGCCCGACGGGCCCGGCGGGAGCTCGAAGCGCCTGGCTGTACCGGTAAGCAGATCCACGGTGACGAGCGCGGAGCCGGACGCCAACTCCTGGGAGGCGCAACGCTGCGAACCGTTGCCTTGCGTCTGGGCACCTTGCTCGATCGCAAGTTCGGAGCCGTCGGGGCTGGCGACGAAACGCTCATCAGTGCCCGTGGTTGCCGCCGGCAGCTGCGCCAGGAGCGTCGCCGAACCGTCGAGGGCCAAAGAGAACACCGTGGGACGGGTGGCGCCGTCGACGGCAACGAAGCCGGCGGCGTCGGCCCAGGCCGAGATGCGACCGGTCCTGGAGGCTCCCGTGACCGGCACGCTCACGCGCCTGCCGTCGGGCAGGTAATGAACCAGCCCGTAACCGCAGGAGCCGCCGTTCTCGAAGACGTACACGCCCTCGGCGGTGACGACCATCGGTTCGAACAGATCGGCCACGTTCCAAGTCGTCATCTCGTCCTTGGCTGTATCGAACACGACGAGCTTGCCCGAGCCGCAGTCGGGTCCGGCTGCATTCCTGATTGGCCGGTAATTCCAAAGGAGACCGCGCACAGGCTGTTCGTACCACGCGAGGTACCTGCCGTTCGCAGACCAGGTGAGGTCTCCATAGACGACGGCCGCGCTAGGCGACCCGCTGACTCGCGAAGTGCCGCCCGCCCGCGACCAGATCACGACACCGGAGCTGTCGGCGATCGCCAGCCAGAGCCCGGAGCGGCCCGGGACTGCGGCATGTGAGGTCGTCAGCGAGCTTGAAGCCGGATGTGAGGTAACGCCCGATGACGTAGAGCTGCATGCGGCCGCTACGAGCGACAGGGCCATTGTTGCCGCCGCCATGGCGGTGCCGGGCCGCCGCGACGAACGTGTCTTGGGCTTCCCGGTCCTCGTCCTAGCGGTCGATCGATGCATGCTCGGAGACCTCGTACTCTCGACGCGCCCAGCCGACGCGTGTTGGCCTGCGGTTGTGAGACGCCGCACTGGCCCTACCGCTTGCATGCGTCTTCAGCGCGACCCGTCTACGTGTGGTCGGATCACTCGCCGCTGTCGCCGCCCGCCGCCGGCGGCAGCATTTGAGCGAAGATGGAGGTACGGTCCACTGGCGTGACCGGGGTGCTGCCTGTCGAATAGGGCGCAGCCCTAGACCCTCGAACGCGGCAAGCGCACGTTGTTCTGTACCGTGACAGAGCCAACGTTGGGCACAAAGTGGCAGTACCACTGATCACGATGTGCGGCAGAATCTCCGCCATGGCTGTAACTATCTATCCACCGGGCTTGGTCGTAACAGAGCGTGAGTTCGGTGTGCCGTTGCGCTACTCAGATCCGGATGCAGAGCGGATCACGGTGTTTGCCCGAGAGGTCGCGGCACCCGACGGGCGCGACCGACCGTTTCTCGTCTTTCTGCAGGGGGGGCCTGGCATGGAGGCGCCGCGCCCGACGGCTCACCCGTCGGCACCAGGTTGGCTGGAGCGCGCCCTGAAGGACTTCCGCGTGCTCATGCTCGATCAGCGGGGAACCGGCCGGTCGACGCCGGTCGCAACCCTCAAGGGGATGGGCCCCGAAGAGCAGGCTGGCTACCTCGCCTGCTTCCGTGCCGATTCGATCGTGAAAGACGCTGAGCTCATCCGCAACGAGTTGGGCGTGGAGCGCTGGAGCGTGCTCGGTCAGTCTTTCGGCGGTTTCTGTGTGCTGCACTACATGTCGGCTGCACCCGGTGGGCTGGCGGAGGCCTTCGTGACCGGTGGGTTGCCACCGATCGGTCGCCATCCCGACGAGGTCTACCGCGCCACCTATGCCCGGACACTGCAGCGCTGTCGCCGCTACTACGAGCGCTACCCAGCCGACCGGGAGCGGGTGCGCAGGCTACAAGCCCGGGTAGCCGAGGGCGACGTCGTGCTGCCGGGCGGCGACCAGCTCACGCTGCGGATGTTCCGCCAGCTCGGCTGGATGCTCGGGATGAGCGATGGCGCCGAGCACCTGCATTACATAATCGAGCTCCCCGAAGACTCTCCCGGGTTCCTACACGACCTCGAGGCTGGCCTTCCGCCGTTTTCTCGCAATCCGCTCTACGCAGTCGTCCACGAGTCCTCCTACTCTGACGGAGCCGTGACCAACTGGTCGGCAGCTCGCGTACAACCTGAGGAGTACGAGACGCTGGCTGAGCTCTTCACCGGTGAGCATGTGTTTCCATGGATGTTCGACGACTACGGGGCGCTCCGGTCCATGCGCGAGGCGGCCAACCTGCTTGCCGGCTACGAGTGGCCGAGCCTTTACGACGCCGAGCGCCTGGGTAGCTGCGAGGTTCCGTCGGCTGCGGCCATCTACGCCGACGACATGTACGTGGAGCGGTCGTTCTCCGAGGAGACAGCAGAACTGATTCCCACCATGCGCACCTGGCTGACCAACGAGTTCGAGCACAACGGGCTGCGCGTCGATGGCGGGCGAATACTCGACCGACTGATCCACCTGGCGCGCGGTCATTGAGGCGCCGGCCCTGAACATCCTGATCTGGTTGCATAAGGCTCAGACAATCAGTAGTGACTCGAAGCCCACTACACGGGTGGTGATCAGCCGATGAGCCCGCTGAACTACGTCTGGTACCAGTACCGATGGCACCGACTCGTGGCAAAGACGTTCGACGCCGACGGTGAGGACGGACTGGTCCGCTTTTGGGATTGCTTTCACGCAACCGATCGCCTCAGTTCCGGCGATGTCACGGCGGCGTCCCTGGCCCCGCTGCTCAGAACCGAGGTGAGCGAGACCCTCGGCCGAGCAGTACAAACTTGGCGATAGAGCCTGAAACGCCTGTACCGAGGATGTCGACACGACGATGCGGATGAACCGCTTGAATTCAGCTTGCTACTGTGCAGATCGGTTCATCTGCGTTGGCCCCGCCGGAGACAGCGCCCACTCGATGGCCGAGCCGGACGACGGGATTGTGCGGTCGGCGGGACGACTCCGAAGACGGAGGACGCGGTATGCCCGCGCAGGGCAAGATGGGGCCGATGGAAGCGATTCCTCCGCTACGCGAGTCATCGATCGCTGTGTTCACGGCCGAGGAGCGCCCGGAGCTCTGGGAGCGGGCGCGCTCCGTCTTCGAGGGCGTATGGCCGGAGTACAACAACCACGGGAACCACACCGGAACGTATTTTGGGGCTCTGGTTCCCCGACACGCGCGTTTCCAGGTGCTCCTTTACGACACGGACATGGAATGCATCGTCGCTCGAGGGAGAACGATCCCCTTCCGATGGGACGGTTCGCTCGAGGACCTTCCTGCCGGAATCGACGCAGTCGGGCTACGCGCGATCGATGACCCGCGCTCACCAACCGCGCTCTCGGCCCTTGCAGCCGAGGTGACCGCGGACCAGCAAGGCCGAGGCCTGAGCCGTCTCGTGATCGAGGCGATGGCAGCCGCCGCCCGTGAGGGCGATCTCGCGCCTCTCGTGGCTCCCGTCCGCCCGAGCTGGAAGGATCGTTACCCGCTCACCCCGATCGACCGGTACGCTGCCTGGAAGCGCCCTGACGGTCTGCCACTCGACCCTTGGCTGCGGGTGCACGCTCGGTTGGGCGCGACCCTCTTACGGGCCGAGCCGCGCTCGCTCCAGATCGAGGCCGCGGTGGCCGAATGGGAGCGCTGGACGGAGATGACCTTTCCGGAGGACGGAGAGTACGTCTTCCCGTCTGGGCTCGCGCCCCTCCGCGTACGCGACGGCATCGGCGTCTATTGGGAGCCGAACGTCTGGATGCTTCACGAGTTGTAGCTGTCGCGGCTCACAGTTCGGCCCTCGCCTTCATTCGCCGGCGTCACACCGGTCATCGTGCAGAATGTCGACTCCGAGCGCCAGTCAAGAGGGCCGAACGACGGGCAGGGTCGTCGTTCCGGTGCTCAGCCCAGACCTCGATCGCCTCGATGAGCGCATCCACGCTCGAGAAGGCCCCACGGAGTCGGCGGACGCTCGTAGGCTGAGTGCTGCGATGATCGCACTCGCACGGATGCGCCCCTCGCCAGCACTGCCTCCAAGGTCGCTGCGACTCAACGGAGTCCACGCCTTCCGCCGCCAGACCGGTGCCCCTCCTGACACATACCTCCGTCGCGGCGGCAACCCCCGTACCGCAAGGACCTGGCATGAGCGCCGGCCGATGTTGGCGCCGTGCACTCTGCGTGCCGGACATGACCATGTTCGGGCATCTTCGGCGAACAGTTCGACACGCCGGCAGGCCGGCGCAGCTCCGTAACCGTCAGTGGTCTTCGAGCACCTCGAGATCGCGCACCGCGTAGCGGTGGTGCTCCCACTCCTCGTTGAGGATCACGTGGAGGCATGCCAGGACGGTGTGCTCACGGTTCGGATGACCGGGCGCGTCCGGGGGAATGCAAACACGCTCTAGCTCCTCGGGCGTCAGAGCGGCGATCGTATGCTCGACCTCCTCCATCCGGGCACGACGGACGCCGAGGACTTCGTCCAGCGCCGGCTTCGCGCCGGCTTCGAGCCCCCAGGCCCCGGGATCGCTGAGCCACGACCCTGCAAGCCCCCAGGGGTGATAGGGCCGGTCGATCCCCTTCACCATCCGCCGGAGCCAGCAGTCGGTCGCGAGGACGAGGTGGCGTAGCGTCTCGACGAAGCTCCACTCGTCGTCCACCCGGTCGTTGAGGGTCGCCTCGGAAAGCTGCCGCGCACGGGAGACGGTCGCCCGCCACTGGGCCTCGATCATCGCCCACGCCTCGGCGAGGCCTTGGCGGTCGGCCGCCTGCAGCTGCGCGAGCTCCGGGAAACGCCGCGCCCGCTCCGCTGCCACGAGTGGCGCCACCTCGACCCCGTTCAGGCGGAGCCCTTCGAGATCACCGGAGATGTCGGCGTTGCAGAACCACGCGTCCGTGATCTTCGCACCCTCGAAGTTCGGCGCGTGCAGGCGGGCGTTGGAGAAATCGGCATCCTCAAGGCGCGCGCCCGAGAGCTCCGGGCCTTTCTCGTACGGCATTGGTCACCTCCGGACGCCGCAGGTTCGCGCGCCTGCGCCCGGACCGCAAGGCATCGGCGATGGAGGGCTACGTCACCTTGGTGATCGGCTTCACCGACACCTCGATGATCGGCTTCCCAGCTCACCCGGCGTTCGGGGCGACGGTAGCTACCAGCAACGCAGAGGGACTAGGTAACAGTGATCGTCCCGTTTTACGGAGCCAGAGGAGGAGACGGAAGCTGAGCTTCAGAAGTACAGCGCCACCCGGCTGATCTTCCCGTCGGTCACCTGGTAGACGGCGACTGCCTGAATCGAGGTCGGGCTACCTGGCATGTTGAAGCCTTCGATCTCCTCGTGGTCGGCCACAAAGTTTCCGACGACGATGCGGTTGGCGATCCGGCCGGTGAGTTCTGGGCTGTTCTCGAAGAGCCCGCCGTACATCTCGCGCATGGCGCCATGGCCCTCTGCCAGCACCTGGCCGGCAGCATTGGTGATCAGGACACTGGGGGTGTAGCAGGCAACGAAGCGCTCGAGGTCCCGGGCGAAGTAGGCATCGAGCTGGGTGTCAACAACATCGGCAGCTTCCGACATCCCGACCTCCGTGTAGGAACCACGCGAGACAATACTTCCTCCTGTTCGGGCAACTGAGACAGCTGACCCCTCCGTTCGCGACGTGGCTGTCGTTCATGTCCTCCGGGTACGCCTCCGCGAGGGGCGAAGGGTTATCGATCCCGCCATGGGCCTGATTGTCGAAACGCAGGAGTACCTCGTCCGTACCCCGGTTAAGTGGGCCCTGCTGGAGTGATGCGAGGTCGACCTGCGAGCGCCCATTGAGAAGGAGTGACCCCGCGGGTGTGGGCGCCGACCGAGGCGCGGGCCGAGATTTTGTCTTAGCTGTCACCCGGGAAGCGAACCTGCGGCATCTTAAGGGTAGTGGAAACATCCGACGACGAGCTCTACGGGAGGCCAGGCGAGCAGGCCCGCTTCGGAACCGTGCCGCTAGGGCCTACGGATGCGGGCGACCTTGTCCCGTCGCCAATGCTGAGCTTAGAGGCGCTCGATCAATCCGACGAGGAGATCTACGCGAAGTATGCAGGCGAGATGACTCGCTTCGCGACCGGACTGGTCGGTCCTAGCGATGCTCCCGACGTTGTCTCCGCAGCAGTAATGAGCTGCATGTCGTCCAGGCAGTGGCCGAAGGTTGCGAACCCGCGGGCATATCTGTTCAGAGGCGTTCTTGTCGCCGCCCACCAGCTGCACCGGTCGGAATCCAGGCGCAAAATGCGCGAGGAGCGGTCGGCTACACGCGACTGCTTGGAACCTCCAGAGGTGCGCCCCGAGATCCTGGCCGCCGTCAATGAGCTGAGCGTCCGCCAGCGAGCCGTCACTGTCTTGACGTACTGGTTCGACCTCGACCCATCTTCGGTCGCACGTCTGCTCGACATCTCTGAAGGATCGGTCCGCCGGCACCTCGCCCGCGCTCGATCCCGTCTGAAGGAGTCACTCGGTGCCGGTGCATGACGAACTCGACACCCGCATTCGCGAGGTGATCGTGAAGCTCGTCGATACGAGCCCGCCGCCGCCGCCATTTCCCCGCGAGCAACTCGGAGCTGTGAGACTTCACGCCAAGCACAGCGGGAGCGGGTCACGCCCCCTGCCACCTCGTGCCACTCACGGTCTCATCGTGGTGATCGCCATTGCCGCCGTCCTTACGGCCATCTTCGTCGCGCCGCTTCCACAGCTTCATCTCTTCCACTCGCAACCGACACCCAGCCATCAGCCGACGACGTCGACAGTTCCAAACCAGCAGACCTCGTCGATAGCGAAGCAAGTGGCGGTCCTGAAGGCCTCCGACGGCGTCGCCGGCAGCTGCTTTGGCTCAGCGGTCGCCGTCTCGGGCAACACGGCCGTCGTGGGTGCCCCCTGCCACGGTCCGTACGGGCGGGCGTACGTTTTCACGAGGACCGCCACCGCCTGGAAGCAGGTCGCCGAGCTGAGGCCCTCGGGCGCAGCCGGCAGCTGCTTTGGCTCAGCGGTCGCCGTCTCGGGTTCCACCGTCGTCGTGAACGACGCCTGTTACTCGGGCGACACCGGGCGGGATTACGTGTTCACGAGGGAGGCGACCGGTTGGAGGCTGACAGCGCAGCTGGAGGGCTCCGATAGCGCCGGCAACGACAAGTTCGGCTTCCCGGTGGCCATCTCGGGCTCCACAATTGTCGCTGGCGCATTTCAGCACGCGGAATGGACCGGCCGGGCGTACGTGTTCGCCAAGACGGCTGGCGGCTGGAAACAGACGGCCGAGCTGAAGGGCTCCGACACCGTCGTGGGTGATTCGTTCGGTTGGTCTGTCGGCATCTCGGGAAGCACGGTTGTGGTGGGTGCATCAGGCCTCGCCAGCGGTGCACCGACTTGGGATGGGAGTGGCGGGCGGGCGTACGTGTTCGCCAAGACGGCCAGCGGCTGGAAGCAGACGGCCGAGCTGAAGGGCTCCGACACCGTCGCCACGGACGCGTTCGGGACGTCGGTAGCCATATCAGGCACCACCGTCGTCGTCGGTGCACAGGACGCGAGAAGGACCGGCCGGGCGTACGTCTTCACGAAGACCGCCAACGGCTGGACCCAGGTCGCCGAGCTGGAGGGATCGAGCGCCGCCGGCCTCTTCGGCTACTCAGTGGGAGTCTCCGGGAACACCATCTTGGTGGGCGCACCGGTCGTGGGCGAAGAAGTGAGCTTTCCAAGCAGCGCTCCCGGCCAGGCCTACCTGTACACGAAGACCGCGGCCGGCTGGACGCAAGTCGCCGAGCTGAGGGGCTCAGGCGCTGTGCGGGGCGACTCGTTCGGCTACTGGGTCGCCATCTCAGGTGCGACCGCCGTCGTGGGTGAACCAGGTGCAACCGCGCGCGACGGTGGCCGGGCGTATGTGTTCCGCGTGTGAAAGCCGAACCGAGCGGGCTATCGCCCTGTTCGGCCCCCATCCCGAGGAGGGAACGCCGTCGTGGTGATCCTCGCGACGATCGCGACTGCAGCGACGTCACGAGCAGATGCAGCTTCGCCGTGGTGAACCCGCGGCTGACAACGCGAGCATCGACGACACCCTCGCCGGCGAGACAATGGGTCCCGGTGGCGTCGCCGCCACGAACGGCGGCCTCGGGGTCTTCGACTTCACTGGCCACGCGACGCCGTGGACCGTAGAAGACAGTGACATCAGCGGCAACGTCACTGAGGCGTTCAGCCCGACGGACGGCGCCTCCGGTCTCCTCGGGGGACTCACCCTGACCAACACGCAAATCGCGCGGAACGTCCCAGACCAGTGCTATGGCTGCTGAGCCGCCTCTGGCGCCTGTAAGTACCGTGCGGGAAGTCCTCGAGAGGGTCGCTGCTGACCGCAAACACGGGCGACGAGTCGCAAACCAATTGTTGGGACAGGATGCCCCAATCGTGGGCAGAAAGAAGGTGATCGAGGCGAGGCACCGCGCCAGACACGCCGTGAGACTGCCCGAAAGTGCCGAGAGGCTGCCCGAAAGCACGACCTGATGACCCCTATCGCAACAAACTGTCCGCCGTACGATGAGCGGCGGTGAGTTCACCGGCCGGGCCGTCGACCTCTGCGGTGTCATGCCGCTCGGAACACCAACCACTTCGCGACGAGAAGGTCCCGGCGGTCACCGACGTATCTCCAGGAGGCGATGCGCGCGCCGTCACGTTGTTACGGCTTCAAGGCACTGCCGGCAACGCTGCCGTTGCGAGTCTCCTTAGTGGACTGCACGTCGAAGCACAGCTCGCCCCACACGCTCTCCTTCGCAGTCAGACCGCCGTCAGGCTCGACTGCCCACGTCGCCACCTGGAAGTGGGCCTCGCACCCCCGCCGACGTCGGCGCCGGAGTCGCCCATCCGACTACAGCGGCACTCCTCCTTCGAGCACAAGCTACTCGGTGACGTCAAGCCGTCCACCCTCCAGATAATCACCGATGTCAGGGAGTTCACGGGTCCTCCGCCCAAACCATATGACGAGAGGAAGCTCAACGTCCTTCCAGGGGACAAGGTCGCGGCGGTCAAAGCGCTGGACGAACAGCTCAAGTACTTGACTGAGTGGCAGGCGTCACCGCCTGGACCCGGTGTTCAGGAGTTCCACGGGGTGCCGGTCGTGTCCGTGAAGTGCGAGGATGAGAAGGAGCAGGTGACCTGCACGATTGGCGAGATGAACACACTCGCCGACTACTTCGGTAATCCGGACCAGATCAAGCACTCCAGGAAACAGACTCTTACCGGGATCCTCCAACAGGTCCGTCAAGACACCTGGGGCCAGTTACACAAGATTCTCGAGGTGTTGGATCCGGCCGTCGCCGCGGGATCGAAGCAACCGGTCTTTGCCGGATCGATCACCTCAGCAGAAGGCCTCGAAAAGGAAGCAGCGATCGAGGCATTCACGGCCGACGGTCGAAACAGGGCGTCGCAAACATACCTCTCGAATGCGGGGCGTAACGCGTGCCACTTCGCCCCCCAGAGCTGGTACCGGTGGAAGGACTTTCACGAGCAGGCTCGCGACAAGGCCCTACAGGCGTACAAGGCGAAGCAGCAGGCCAAGGTCAAGGAGAACGACTCTCTGTTGAAGGTGTCGCAAGACCTTGCGAACGAGGCGATGGTCACCAACGGCTTCGGTGACCACTACCTCCAGGACTCCTTCGCCGGCGGCCACTTGATCAACAAGACGCTGATAATGCAGTGGTTCGTAGAATGGCTCGGGACCCATCGCGACGACACGCTCGACAAGCTGAAAGCCCATCTCCCAGCTCCCGTGGGGGGACTGGTCCCAGAACAGAGCATCGGCGATCGTTGGGTCAAGGACTGGGACAAAGTCAAGCAGATGTCCACGTCGCTGCAGCCCAAGCTCGCCAACATCGATCTCTACGGGCGCCCCATCGGTGGTGTGGCCACCGATCCCCAGACGGTCGAGGAGCAGGCGACCCGTGCTGACCGGATCGCCCGGGCTGGCGTCGCCGGTGGGACGGCCGCTGAGAAGGAGCGGAGCTACGAGGCTTACCTTGCGATGCTGAACAACCCCCTCATACAGCTCGCCACCAAGGTCCTCCACGACAAGTTCTGCGCCGAGGGCCTCGTAGTCGGCGCCAACGGCGCCGAGGTCGGCCGCGTGTTCGGCGACGACCACATGTTGCAGGGTGGCGCCGGCGTCGGCTTCTCAGCCGAGACGGCGCAGATGTCGCAGGCAGCCATTACCGACATCGTTCGCGACGGCAAGTCGGCCACCTCCTCCGATGCGATCATGAACCGGCTGCCCAATCAGGTCAGACCTCCTGGAGGAAGAGTCATGATCTCCCTCGAGGAGTGGCACACGGGCGGCCAGCTGAAGGCGCTCTGCGACTCGGAAATATTCCCCTCCGTGCTCGAGAAGTACCCACGCGAGCTGGGCCTCGCCCCAGGCGGGTCAGCCGGGAAGATCTCCCAGGACGTACCCGGGGGGACGGCGCCGTCGACCGATATCCAGTCGAAGGTGCAGTGGGTAGAGGACGAGATCGAGGAGTTCCGCAAGAAGCTGCCCGATTTCGGCCAGATCAAGCGCGACGTGGAACACGAGATCGACGATCTGAGGGCGAAGGGGACCAGAGCCGTCAAGAGTGTCGAATCCACCGCTAGCAAGGTCTGGAGCGGCGTAAAAGGGACGGCCGAGAAAGCCCTTGGAGCCGTAGAGAATCTTGCCTCCGAGGCCGTCGGCACTGCTGAGGGGGCCGTCGAGACTGTCGCCGAGGACACCAGTGCCGCCGAGAATGACGCCATGAGGAAGATCGAAGATCTGCGAGACGAGTTGCCGAGGCTCCAAGCCGACATCGAGGGGATGATCGAGGATCTGAGGCGCCGAGCCTTGGACCTTCCAATCGCGCCAGCGCCGGATGCCACCGACACCACAGCCCCTCCAGCAGATCCGATGGAGGCAGCCGGCGCGCTGCAGGCGGGCGCTGGACAGGGCGACGCGAGCGGCGGCGAGTTCTAAGCCCTTAGGCAGCTTGCTGCTCGGGCGAGAGCCGAGCGAGGGCGTCAACGAAGGGCGTGCGGCGCGCGTCCCTTCCGGTCTGTTCGACCCGCGTGTGGGGCGGCTCATCAAATGTTGGGATCAACGTTGGGACGGGGCTACAAAATCCCAGGTCAACCTAGATCTCGTAGTAGAGCATGAAGCTTCTGAGGGGTATCACTGGTGGTCAGATGACCACAGAAGTGCTTGTCAGAGACGTGTGTTACCACGATGGACATCTCTGGAACGGTCCAGTAGTCAGCAGTTCTAGACGCGACCCTAGACGCGGTAGCGTGCCGTGATCCCGCCTCGGCCACGGTCCGTGGCCGGGTGCTGGGTGCTCGACCGGGGTTCGCTGCGAGGTTGTCAGCGTAGGTGATGGTGTTGCCCTGTAGGTGCGTGGACACGGCATCGCTCCTGACAACGAGTCCCTCAAGCTCCATAAGGGCGGCGAACTCCGCATCATGTGCCAGATCGGCGCTGGATGATTTGCGTGCCGTCGAGCAGCGGTCCCGTCAAGCTGATCGTGGCGTTGGAGGTAGGCGATCAAGAGCCAATATCTCCCAAGGCAGGTGGCGTATGAGCTGGACTGCGAGTCTTGTCGGGCCGGTTGGGGCTTCACCGGAGTAAGAAATATCCGGGTACGTCGGCGTGCGGGGTGTCGAGGTAGACCTTTGCTTCGGGGTAACCGCCGAATCGTCCGTGGCTCCAGCGCACCTCCACGTGCCCACTAATGAGACTACGCACGGCCGAGTTGCGGTCTTCTGCGGTTGCCCTCCAGCCGATTCGGGGCTGGCCGCCGAGTTGCGCCGTACACTCGAAGGTACGGAGTCGGAACCGGAGCCGCCAGTCCCACGGCGTTGCGACTCGCAGCTGCAATGGCCCCAATGGCGACGCTCCAAGTACGAAGTACGGAGCGCTCCCCATCCGAAGGATTCGCCATAGCATCGCCTCTGACTCGCTCCGCCTCGCGAGCAGCTTCTGCCAGCGCTCGGCCGTCTCGTGGGCGACGGTTTCCGCCAGACTCGCATACAAGCTCTGCGTGTCTCCTGGCCATCCCCCTGTGAGGGCCCGAGCGAGGCGCTGTCGCTCGTCCTGATTGAGATCACCGGGACGGGGAGGAAGCTCCGACGACCCGAGCTCGCCAGCAACTGCTTCATAGAGTTGCTGATACTCGGCTGGTGCGACCTCGGCGTACCAGTCCCGGCCTCGAACCCCGTGACCACCTCGAAGTAGACGTTCGAACAGGTTCCCGGATGAGGCATTGATCATGATCCTCGAGAGGTACTTGCAGCTGACGAGATAAACGTGGTCGATTCTCAGATCAATCGGCGCGACCTCGTCGCCAGGTGCTCGGTGTGAACCTTTCCAGTCGATCACGGTCGGCCTCCGCCCCCTAAGGCCGTCCGTCGCATGGAAGAACGCCACACCGTTTGCCCACGCCCGCTCGAAGTCGGCATTTAGTGCGCCACCACGGTGTGCTCGTTGGAGCTGAGTCCAGGTCTCTGGGGAGACGCTTACCATCTCGCCTGGTTGACCGGCCAGAGCCGCTTCTATGGAATCGTAACCGAGTGTCCCGAGACCAGTGGCCAGCTCGGTGACGGTCGTCCGGAGGTTAGCCAACGAGGGACCCGCCGAAGGACGGCATTAGCGCGTTACTCGAAGATCGGAGCCTTCCGGATCTCGAACGAGGCCCGATCCTGGTCAAGTCGCTCCTCGGTCCACACGTCTTCGTCTGGGTAGGCGTCCACAACAGTCCCTGTCGCCTCCATCCACTCGAGGACAGCATCCCCCCACCGCTCTTCCAGCAGCGCGGCGCGGATGTCTTCCAAATGATTGCGTAGCGCAGAAGGCGGCGTCTGGGCCACCCAGCGAAGCGCCACCAAACGGCTCAAGACGTCACCATTCTCGGCCAGCAGAATCTGTGCTTGTTCCTCGCGGGTCACTGCCACCGCTACGTTTCCTGGCCAGGAACTCACCTCAGCCGCTTCCCCTCGCAGAGGAGCCGGAGCTCGCGCAAGCCGGACTGCTTCAGCATCTCTATGACGGCGTGAATTGGCTTCCTGGGACCCGTGACCTGCTTAAGCGCTTCGGCACCCGCGCTGCGGGCGGGAGCGTCCGTGGTGAGCAGGACCAAGGGAGTATTGCTGACCTCGCGTAGGACGGCAGCCTTGCCAAGGGCCTTCCAGAGTGTGTCGGTACGTTTCAAGCCCGACCGATGGCTCGTGAAGCTTCCGGTGACGTCGAAGAACCAGAGCGTGCCTTGACGATCCCGAGCGGTGTAGTTGACCTCGACTCCGCCTGTCTGGCGTTGATCTTTCTGGATGTCGGTGAACCCCGCGGCTTCGATGACCGATCGAGCGATCGCCTTGGCGGCGCGTCCTTCACGAACGGCCCGAGATTGGAAGTCTTCGTCAGGGCTGGCCGCTGCTGGCACTGCGGGCAGGCTCACCTTCAGCGGAGTGACGGAAGATTCACTCATCAGCCTTTGGCGCTCGTCATCCACGCGGCCTTCTGCCAGTTGGATGTAGGACGCGTCGAGGTCGTACCCCACGTAGTGGCGACCTGCTCTGACAGCTGCGACAGCTGCAGTTCCCGAGCCGGCGAACGGGTCGAGCACGAGATCGCCACGGTAGGTGTACAGCTCTATGAGCCGGGCTGGGAGTTCGATCGGGAACGGCGCGGGATGTCCGATCCTTGTGGCGCTCTCGGCGGGGATTTCCCACACGTCGAGCGTGTTCTCCATAAAGTCCTCGCGAGTCATCGACGACTCCGACGGTAGCTCCCGTCGAGCGCGAAGCTTGGCGGGGACCGACCGGTCGAATCGGCCTTTGCTCGCCACGATGACCCGCTCAGTTAGGTCCCGCAGGACCGGGTTCCCGGGTCTTTGGAAGCTTCCCCAGGCACACGACCCCGATGAACCTCGCTGCTTTAGCCAGATGATCTCACCGCGAAGCAGCAACCGCAGGTCGTCCTGCAAGATTCCGATCACGTCAGCCGACAACGAACGATAAGGTCGCCGACCCAGGTTGGCGACATTCACGGCTATCCGGCCGCCTGGCTCGAGCTTGCGAACGCACTCAGCGAAGACCTCTCGAAGAAGGTCCAGATATTCGAGGTAGGTAGCCGGTATCCCTTGCGCTCCCAGCGACTCCTCATACTCCTTACCCGCGAAGTACGGCGGTGAAGTCACGACCAGAGCAACGGATGAGTCTGGAACTTCGTCCATGTGGCGGGCGTCGCCCGTGATCAGCTTGTCCAGTGCCCGATGAGACGCCACCTCCGACTCTGCCGACACAACGGGCGGGGTGAAACGCCCATAGAACCCACTTGCGTTGTGGCTCTCTCGCTTCGACACGCCGAACGCCGAAGTCGAGGTCGAGCGCCTCGTCATCACACGCCGATCCTACGTTCCGGCGCACGCCGAATGAGGGTTCTCCAGGGGCGGCCCAAGACCGACCTGACCCGTTTGCGGATGGCTGAGCGCGTCTGCATCGAACAAGTGTACGTACAGTCACGGGGGTTCAGGATCAGCACAGGGATCAGCACAGAGCGGAGAGTGTGAACGCCGGGCCGTACTCGGTCAGGGCAGAGCCCCGGGGTAGGGCAACAGGCGCCGCTGACCAGGGAGGAAGGGAGCGCCTTCCTAACTCGAAGCAGCGACCTCAGCGTTATCAGGGTTCGATGTCGCCCTGATCGCTCAGGAGATTGGCCAGTGTATTCATGGCGACCGCGTCACCGGCGTCTGCGCGGTGTCGGGTGCGATCGATATCTTCGTTCGATTCCGCCGAACTCATGCCATTCCTGTTGCTCACAGTTTCGAGGCGCGCTCCTCCATTGCACGTTGCAACGGCTGGAGACGGCCCACTGCCGGCACCAACCGTTGAGGCGCAGGTGAGAGGCGCCGGTCAGACGCGTCAGCACCTACTCTTCGAGCGTACTCTGGGCCGATTTCGACAGATAACCGGCGTTCAAGCCGCACGGCAACCCGCCGAGCGACGTGAACGAACGGGGCTCAGCGGACGAGGCGACGGTCTGGGATGATCCACATAATCGCCACGTCGGGCAGCGCCTCGATCGTCGTGTCGGCCGAGCCTCGCTCTATGAGCAGTTGGCTGGATGTCGAGGAGGGCAACTAGTCGGTGCCCTCAGCGTGCCCAGGTCACGAGCGTCCGCAAGCCCGCCCCTGATCGGTCGCGGGGAACTGGTGCTCGCACCGATTACTGAGTCAGTCAACAACCTGTCGAGCTCGGCACCCCACGTGAAGCGAGCGTGACTGACGCCAGACAGATCGCCCAGCAACTGCCTCTGCCAGTTGGCGGCCATGCCCAGCGCATTGAGTCGAAAGGCGACGGCGTCTGCATCGACGTCGTCACCCAAGCCCTCCGCACGCTTGGCTGCGTCGATGTTCGTTCGCAACATGGTGAGCCACTCCCGCATGGTGGCCTCAACTGCATCTCGTACGGGGCCAGGCCGACCATCCATCTCCGCGGAGGCGCTACACATGAAGCAGCCACCTGCGAACGTCTCACCTGAGAGGTAGTCGAACCACGCCCGTCCGATCGCTCGCAGCCGCGGCAACCCTTCGTCGCTCGAGAGCGACGGTGCGATGACGAGCTCGATGAACATCCTTCGTGCGGTAGCGAGGGTGGCGAGCTGAAGTTCCTCCTTTGAGCCAAACAACGCATGCACGCTGCTCTTCGGCAGTCCGAGGTCGCCAGCCAGGTCACCAATGGTGAGACCTTCGAGACCGTACAACGAGGCCAGTTGCACCGATCGCTCGAGGACGGCTCTCCGGCTTCGCACGCCACGGGCGCGCCGACCGTCACTGGGAACCGCATCTGATTGAACAGAGGGTGTCAGGGCGCTCATGTGCCCCGATACGTGCTGCGCGCTCTGCGCCCCTCGACCCATAAAGGTCACTCTAGTGGACAAGATGTACGAACGATCGTCTATATTACTGGCGAGCAGGACGAGAGGGAGATCATCTCCGTGTCGAAGGGAACGCTGACCGAGGACGATCCGTTAGAAGACTTCGATACGCGCCAGTTCACCTACGACGGCGTGACCAAGACGGTGTACACCGCCGGTGCTGGTCGTGCGGTGATCGTGATGACCGAGATGCCCGGCATCAGTCCCCACGTTGCCCGATTCAGTCGGTGGGTCCGTGATGCCGGCTTCACCGTCTACATGCCCTCCCTGTTCGGCCGTGACGGGGCGGTTCCGAGCGTCGAAGAAGGGGTGGCGGTGTTTCGCCGGGCGTGCGTGAGCGCCGAGTTCCGGGCGTTTGCGGCCAACCAGTCGAGTCCAGTCACGGTGTGGTTGCGGTCACTGGCGCGCCAGGCGCACCTGGAGTGCGGAGGTCCCGGGGTGGGGGCGATCGGCATGTGCTTTACGGGAAACTTCGCACTGACCATGATGCTCGAACCCTCGATGCTCGCACCGGTGCTGTCCCAGCCGTCACTTCCACTCGACGATCCCGGCGGGCTCGAAATCTCACCAGACGAGCTCGGCGAAGTGCGAGAGCGCCTCGTCCAAGAGGATCTGACGGTCATCGGCTACCGATTCGCCGGAGATCGCTTCTGTACAGCTCAGCGGTTTGCCGCCTACTCCAAGGCGCTCGGTGATCGCTTCATTGGGCGGGTGGTCCCAGACAGCGCCGCCAACACCGAGACCCCACCGTTCTTCGATCAGGTTGTGGCGAGCCCGCACAGCGTGGTGACGGCCCACCTGATCGACGAGGAGGGACAGCCGACCATTGCCGCCCGCGACGAGATCCTCTGGTTCTTCCGCCACCGACTTTCGGCCGCCGGGTCTGAGTGGCAACCGACCTAACCGATCGGGATATGTGCTTCGGCGTCGTCGGTCGATACCCACCATCTGTGCCACCGCCGCGTTCGGGTTCCTTTTCGGCTTTCGCCTCGAAGGAAGTGTTGAGCAGGGCTTGGCCGCCCTGGGTCTGTGCCTGGTCTATGGCGTCGTGTTCACAGTCGTCTTCATCGTCATGGGCCTCATTGCGCCAAATAGCCCGGCCGCGCAAGGCATGTCGATGATTGCATTCGCCTGCGCCTTTATCTCCAGCACTTATGTGCCTGTGAGCACGATGCCGGGCTGGCTCCAACCTTTTGCCAAGTACCAGCCGATCACGCCGATGGTAGATGCAGTGTGATCGGCCTTAGTCGGTGCTTCAAGTGATGTGGGGCTGGCTCTCGTTTGGTCCGCAGTGTTGATCGTCATCTTCACACCGATAGCCGTGCTTCGGTATCGGCACGCGTGTCAAGACTGATTACTAGGAATGACTACAATTGCCGAAACGTGTCCGAATCGAGCCTGGAATCGACGTCAGCGGTCTTCACCGCAAGTAGTAGTTCCTGTTCGACCTTGCAAAAGCCGCGACCGAGCGTCCGAGCAGGTTGTTCTTGACCATTGCGGGTCACGTTTTGCCGGACCCCAGCGTCTACTAGGTATGATGACCAAACGGCTTGCGCTGCCGTAAAGTCGCTGAGAGTCGTGGCGTCTTCCGAGTGCTCGATGACTGGGAGAGATACTCGAAGAAGCAAAGAGCCGACACGGTGCCGACCGTGGCGGCGGGCAGGGCAGCAGCGGGATGGTCGCCCGCGAACCGATGGAATCCGATTGCAGAGCCATAGAAAGCCACCAGGGCGGCGGATGTCACGGTGCCGACCGGGGCCCATCTCAGACCCACCAATAGCCCCACTGACGTGGATACCTTGATCGGGGGGAGGAGCGGTCGGAGTGCATCTGGTACGCCAAGGTGATCGAGTCGGGCCGTCATGGACATCTGAGGGGTTACACCGGCGAGAACGTCCGCCATCTGCACCACCACCAAGCCGATCGCCAGCGTCCGGAACCGAGATTGCGCGGATCCGGTCACCCGGTGCGGCCCGGCGCGTCCCGCCACATGAACCGCGTGTTGACGCCGACGATGTCCTCTTTGCTCGTGACTGCGAAGCCGAGGCTCTCGTAGAGCTCGACGTTGCGGTCCACGTCCGTCTCGAGGAACGCAGGTGAACCGAGCTCATCGATCGTGGTGAGAAACGCGCTGAGCAGTGCCTTCCCGACACCGTGACCTTGTAGCTCGGGCCGAACACCGATCGGACCGATGTGCCAATGGGGTTCATGGGGATCGCGGGCCTCCCGTCTGTTCATCATGGTGAAAGCCCTCGGGAGAGCGGACTTCATGATCCAGGCCATCGCCGGCGCCGTCTTGATCTTTTCCGCCGTCCCTACTTGGCAGTGCGGCCACTCGGCGGCGTTCAGGGCCCCGACGACAGCGTCACCCTGCACAGCGACGAGCGCGTAACTCCACGATCGACCGAACTTGGCGACCCGGACGGCATCCTGCATGACGCGGCGAGCCTTCGTTCTGTCGCCGCGCACGTTGGCGAGCGTGCTCGGGTTGTCCGCAAAAGCGAGCCCGATGACCTCGCACACGGCGGTCATGTCAGCCTGAGTCATTCGTCGGATAACGAGGTCGGGCGGCGGCGTCATCGGGGGACTAGCTGCCCGAGACCATGAGCGAACGATCTACGGTGACAACTGGTGAGGCGGTCCGGAGGAGGTGGACGCCCATCCAGCAGGCCCAGGTCGGTGCGAGGATGAGATAAACCGTCAGGCCGGTCGATGCAATGGCGTCGATGTTCACTGCCGTGCCGAGCGAGTCCACGAGGCAGGCGGCGCCGAGCACGATGGTGACCACGCCGAGGCGTCGACGCTCGGCCCGCAGCACGAGGCCGAAGCCGATCCACCCGATGCCGGCCAGTAATTCCTCGAGTAAGTTCCACAGTCCCCTGTAGATCCCGTCGGTATAACCCGTGAAGACGGACTGCAGGCTTATCTGGTGCGAAACGCTGCTCGCGGCGCCGTACTCCCTCATCAAAGTGGGGAGGGCGGTTGCCAGAATGGCACCACCGATGGCGCCAATGAGGCAATAGGCCAGCATGCACAGGGCGAAGAGATCGATCCAGCTCGGGCCACGAGGCCGCAGCGAACCGTGCAGGAGCAGGATCAAGGGCACGATCGGCATGTAATAGCCGAAGATGTCGAGGATCATGCTCCAACGCCACAACGGCGCAGCCCCTGCTCCTGCGTGCAACAGGATCAGCGGGTTCGTCATCCCGTTGAGGTTGAAATGGACCGTAGCCAGCATGGCGAACAGGTTCCCCGCTGCCAAGGGCAGGGACGCAATGGCTGCGATCGCGGCCATGCCAGCAAACGAGCGGTTACTCATCACGTGCTGGTCCTCGAGGCCCGGCTTCTGGCAACATCAGTCCGCCAGAACTCGTAGAAGAGCGCCGGCCGTTTGGACCAACCACTGCTCATAACGGTCCACCGTCCAGCCCCGCTCCTCGGTAAGTTTGGCGAAGACCTCGGGGCTGGCGAGCGCCCAGATCGAGTCGACCAGGATCTCGGGTGGTTGCTTGCCGAGGATGAGTTCGAGGCCGACCAGGATCACGGTGCGGCGATCGGTCTCATAAGTGTCCCAGCGGACCTTCGACGCCGCGTCGCTCGCTGATGCCTCTTGGAGCGCTCCCATCAACGGAACGGCGTGTACCAGGGCTCGCGTGATGATCTGAGCAGCCGCGACGAGTCGTTCTGAGCGCTTGCCCCCGCCCAGCGTGGTGAATTCAGGTCTATCGACGAGTGGGGTTTCATCGTCATCTCCGATGATCGCCGCATCGATAGCCGCTATCAGGAGTCCCGATTTGGACCCAAAGGCCGAGTACAAAGTCTCGACGGCAGTCCCGGCCTCAGCGGCGACAGCGGCGAGCGTGGTGGCTGTCCAGCCACGCTCGATGAAGAGCCGAGTAGCCGCGGACAGCACGGTCTGGCGCGTTTCGGCCGCCTGCCGAGCACGCAACGGCGAGTGATAGCCGGACTGAGATCGCCGGTCGCTTTTGGTGGCCACATCGCAGTTATAGCATCTGATTCAGGTCAATACAACTAGATTCCAGTGAAATGTGGGTTCTGGGTCTGACCAGGGCGGACGCTGGAAGTCGCCTTGCCGGTCGCTACGCATCACGGCTCTGTCGTCTGCCGAGAGCCGGGCGCGATGTTGGCGCTGGCCGCGGCCCGTCCTCGGGCTCCCGGATGGGCATACAACATGGCGATCGCGCCGCAGATAACCAGTGTGGCGTGTGGAGAGAGACCAGGGGCGACGCGCGTCACTACCGCGTAGGGCACTATGCCGGTGAGGCCCCGCCTGAAGCGTTCCCCTCGCGGTTTGTTGGAAGGTTGGGGACCGCGCAGGTGCGCCCATTAGTGCATGTGGATGCACCCCGGAGATGTCCAGCAGCCGGGCTCATAAGCGGCGGTACGAGCGGAGGGCGAGGGCGGAGAACACGAGGGCGAGACCGACGCACCAGGCGATCGAGACCACGACGAAGTAGCTAGTCGGGTGGCCGAGGGCGGTTTGGGAAGCGTACGTTCCTTGGGTGAGCGCCCGTAGGGCGTTGTTGAAGATGCTGATCGGTTGGTAGGTGGCGAATCCTTGGATCCACCGGGGAAGCGTGTCGACCGGAATGAACGCGTTGGACACGAAGAGGAACAAAAAGAAAAGAGGGGTGGCGGACTGGACGGTCTCGGGGTTCTTGGTGGCGAGCCCGAGGGCGGCGAAAACCCAGAAGAGACAGAGGCTGATGAGGATGAGGAGAGCGATGGCCACGATGTAAGAGATCGCGCTGCCGTGGAAGCGGAAGCCGACGGAGACACCGGCCACAAGGGCCAGGGCAGTCGCGAGCAGCTGGAGCCCGAGATCGGCGATGCTGCGCCCGATCAGCGGGGCGGACGGCGGGGTAGGTAGGGACCGGAAGCGGTCGATCAGCCCGGAGTTGACATCGACGGCGAGCCCGGTGGATGCCTGGAGGCCGCCGAAGATGATGTTCTGGACCAGCATGGCAGGCACGAGGTAGTCGATGTAGGCCATGTCTGGTATGTGGATCGCCCCGCCGAACACGAGCCTCATTAGGAGTAGGAACAAGACGGGCGAGGTGACTGCGGCGATGGCGGCCTGCGGGGTGCGCCACGTGCGAAGTAGGTTCCGCCGAGCCATCACCAGCGGGTCAGTGAGCCTGGCGCTTACCGGGAGCCGTTCGAGGTCGTTGGTCACGGTGGTCATGCCGGCGCCCTCTCTTCGGTCGAGTCGGGTTGACTCGGGTGGCCGAGCAGGGAAACGAAGACGTCGTCGAGGGAGGGACGGCGCGCCGTGACGTCTTCGACTGCGATGCCGGCGTGGTCGAGCAGGCGGACAGTCGTCGGCAGGGCGCTGGTCAGCCGGGACGCCCGAAAGGACATCCGAGCGGCCGAGTCGTTGACCACCGGCGCCTCGAGCCAGATCGGTCGGAGCAGCTCGACCGCCTCCTGCAGATGGGCTCCTTCGGCCAGAGTGACCTCGATCGTTTCGTAGCCAAGCTTCTCTTTGAGCGCGGCCGGGCTGCCCTCGGTCACCACGGTGCCGTGGTCGATGATCGTCACGGTGTCGGCGAGGCGGTCGGCTTCTTCGAGCTGCTGGGTGGTGAGCAGGATGGTTGCGCCCTCCACCACCAACTGGGCCAGTAACGACCACAGTTCGAGGCGGGCTGCGGGGTCGAGCCCGGTGCTCGGCTCGTCGAGGAGTAGCACCTTCGCCCGGCCGACAAGGCTGGCGCCGACGTCGAGGCGTCTGCGCATGCCGCCCGAGTAGGTGCGAACCGGCCGGTCGGCTGCATCGGTGAGAGACAACCGTTCAAGAACCTGGGTAGCTGCTTGACGGGCCTGACGGGCGGAGAGTCGATAGAGCCGGCCGATCATCACGAGGTTCTCTCGGCCGGTGAGCGTGTCGTCGATCGCGGCGTGCTGCCCGGCCAATCCGATCATGCGCCGGACCGCCACCGGCTCTCGTACGACGTCCACCCCACCGACCAAGACGCGGCCACCATCAGGGCGCAGCAGCGTCGCCAAGATACGGACCAAAGTCGTCTTGCCAGCGCCATTGGGACCGAGTAGCGCCGCCACCTGTCCTTCAGCCACCCGCATGCTCAGCCGGTCGAGGGCGACCGTCTTTCCGAAGGACTTGCGAACCTCGGCGATGTCGATGATCGGCGCACCGGCCATGGTGGTCAGTCCCTCCGTATTCTCTGCGTCGACACAGATACTAGCGTCGAAGCAGACTACTGTACAAGCGCAGTCGTCGGCGCCCTATTCTGTCGGCCAATGGCGAAAGCTCCGCGCGACGACGAGCGAGACCGTCTCCTCCGGAACGGCTCGGCGGCATATCGCCAGTACATCAGCGCCGAGGTCCTCAGCAGCCATGCCACCGCCGAGGCCGTAGGACTGAACGCCACGGACTTCTTCTGCCTCAACCTCCTGGCCCTCACCGGACCGCAAACCGTTGGCCAACTTGCCCAGCGGACCAGGTTGACTACCGGATCGGCCACCCGGATGATCGACCGGCTCGAACGAGCCGGCTTCGTCCGCCGGGACCGTCACCCGTCAGACCGCCGCCAAGTCGTGGTCGAGGTGACCGGGGGTCGCGAGGACGAGATCGACTCCGTCCTCGAGCCGGTCCGCCGGCGGATGTATGCCGTCTTCCAGCGCTACGACGCCGACCAACTGCGCGTGTTACTCGACTACTTCGCGCACGCCGCACCCGCACTCCTGGCCGCCGTAGAAGAACTTCGCAACCGGAACATCGAGGAGCGGGGTCGGTGACGCTTCCCGCCCCGCGCGCCACAATGCGTATCGTCGGGTGACGGCGACGTAGAGGGCCTCTCTCGTCGTGGTGGGCGAGACCATGGCGTGCGCTGTCGCAACGGTTCGACCTTGGGCCCGATGGCTGGTGGTGGCATATCCGAGCTCGACGTTGGCTCTCACGTAGTCCGCAGGCAGCACATCCTGTCCGGTCCCGCCGTGGCGCTGCACGATCATGGATCCGTCGGCTTTGGTGGCGGTGACGATCCAGCAGTCGCCGTTTTTCACCCAGCGCCGGCCGGTCGCCAACAGCCGGTTGTTCTGTCGAGTGATGACGAGATCGCCGACGCCCGCGCTCTGCCCGCCGGCGACCTCGAGGCCGTCGGCGCTGACGTGGCCAGCGCCGATGCGGTCCGTCCGGGCGCGGGTGTTGAGCTCGACGACCGTGGCCGAGTCAGGGGCGATCATCAGACTCGTCGTGCCCTCCTCGGTGTCGGCCTTCCATTCCCGGTAGAGGGCATCGAGCATCTCTGCCCGGCTGCCACCGACCACCCGGTGCTGGCTTACATAGGTTTCGACGGCCGACTCGTCGCCGACTCGCAGCTCGACCGAGGCGGTCTTCTCCCACTCGTTGTGGAACCGGCGGACATCGGTCAACGCCGGGGCGAGGCCGTCCCGATCAGCGACCAGAGTGCGGAACATGCCGCCGGCCTCGATCCCGGTGAGCTGCCCCCAATCGCCCGCCAAGAGCACCTTTGCCCCGGCGTGCTCTGCTGCCTCGACGAGCTCGTCGAGGGCGAAGGTTCCAGCCAGGCTGGCCTCGTCGACGATGACGAGCTGCCCCGGCTGGGGCTGCCAACGTCGCACCTCTTCATACAGCAGCTGGAGCTGCAGCTCGAGGTCGATCGTGTTTCGTCCGGCGGTCGCTGCCCGCTCGAGCCGCTGGCGGAGCTGGTCGATGTAGCCCAGACTCTGCGTGGTTCGGTGGTGTTCGTGCAGCCACTGCGCGATGTTCTCGGTGTCGATCCCGAGCTCGTCGGCGAGCACCTCGGCTGCAGCCGCCGAGGGGGCGAGGCCGAGCACCGACCCCGGCCCGTGCTCGGCTTCCCACACGGCCCGCAGCCCCGCCATGGCGGTCGACTTTCCCGTGCCGGCCATCGGTCGCCAGTACGTGCTCGCCTGTCCGCGCAGCCTTTGGTTCCAGGACGCATAGAACAGGGAGGATCGCGCCGCCCTTCGCTCCACCCTTGACGTCATATGTGGAGCGGCTCGCCGTCCTGATGGTGATGACCGACGAGCGGGAGGAGACGCCAGGTGATGTGCGCCCGGACGCGGGCTGACGCCTGCAGGTCGGAGCAAGTCGTGAGAGTTCCATCCGAAGCCGACGAGAAGTGCGGCGACGCCGTGAGGCGCGTGCCGCTGCAACGCCTCGCCCTCCTGGCCGATTCAAAAGGAGCAAGCTGAGATGGAAAAGCTGGCGCTGACGTCTGAGGAGGTCGCCGCGGAGCCAGTTGGGGCGCACGCCTCCGAGTTCATCGGCATCCCTGAGTGGTGCCGGCGCGTCGGTTGCTCGCGCGAGAGCGGCTACCGAGCCGCCCGCCGGAACGAGATACCAGGGCTGTTTCGCATCGGACGTCTCAAGCGCATCAACTGGGGCGTGTTCGTGAGCGTCGCGGCTAGCTCGCGTGCGGGAGCGGCTGGGGCCGTCGAACGATGAATCGCGGGCCGGTGGTTCGCTTCGCATTCCATCAACGCGATAGCTCCCTCGAAGGCGGAGCCCACAGCGCTCCGAGAGTGTTCGCCGCTTGGCGATCGCGCTGCTCCAGGGCGTGGGCATACACCCGCAGCGTGATGGTGGGGTCGCGGTGCCCGAGGCGGCCGGCCACGACTGCAAGGTCATAACCCGCGGCGAGCAAAGTAGTGGCGACCGAGTGGCGAAGGTCGTGGAACCGCAAGGGGGCGACTCCGGTTTGGAGCACCAGACGACTGAACCTGTGGGTCAGGGTGTCGGGCGCCAATGGCGTCCTACCTGTCGGGTCTTCGGTGAGGATGTAGCCGTCGGAGTGGATATCCACTCCCGCGTCGACGGCCCAACCTTCTGCCCTCTGACGATGGGTGTCGATCACCGCCAGTGTCACGACATCGAGAGCAATCTTGCGGGCCTGGTGCGTCTTGGTCGGGCCCACCCGCAAGACGCGGCCGAACTCCTCTCGCTTGACCGAACGCTGCACCTGCAGGATCATCCGATCACGCTCGACGTCGGACCATCGCAACCCGAGCAGCTCGCCACGCCGGCAGCCGGTCAGCGCCGCCAGCATGATGGCCGCGCCGAGAACCGGATCACTCTCCTCGGCCGTGGTGACCAACAGGCGAACGGTCTCGACATCGGGAACTGACATCCGTCTTGGTTCCACCGTGGGCAACGTGGCGAGTGGCGCGACGGAGCGGTTGACCAGTCCCCATTTCACGGCCTGCCCGAGGGCCGAGCTCAGCACGCCGTGGTAGCTGGTGATCGTCGCCGGCGACAACCCTTCCAGTAACCATCGGCGATAGGCGTCGTCGAGGTGATGCGACCTCAGTTTGTCCAGCCGGACGGACCCGAACTCCTGCTTGTAGCGCTTGCAGCGCAGGGCGTAGTTGCGTGTCGTGTCGGGCTGGCGATGGGCTCGAACGTGCTCGATCCACCTGTCCAGGTAGGCGGCCACGGTCATGTTGCCCACCAGTGGCGTCTCACCACCCTCGGCATCGGTCACGAATTTGGCCAAGGCGCTCTGGGCCGCGCGCCGCGTCCCGTGGATGGTCCTCGACGCCTGGCGCGGTTGGCCGTCCGGCCGGTACCCGACGACGACGCGCAGCCGCCAGATACCGGGACTTGTCTCCGTCATCGTGCCGCGCACGAAAATGATTCTAGACTTTTTCTAGACGCAGCGCTCGTATTCAACTCAAAAGAGCTGGTAGAGCGGCTGAAAATCTAGATATCGTAATAGAGCATGAACTCCCACGGGTGTGGCCGCAGCCGGACGGCGTCGATCTCGCGCAGGCGCTTGTAGCTGATCCAGGTCTCGATGAGGTCGTCGGTGAACACGCCGCCGGCCTTCAGGTAGTCCTGGTCGGCTTCGAGGGCGAGAAGGGCCTCGTCCAGCGACGCCGGCACCTGCGGAACCGAGGCCAGCTCCTCCGGCGGCAGGTCGTAGAGGTCCTTGTCCACCGGGTCCGGTGGCTCGATGCGGTTCTGCACGCCGTCGAGCCCCGCCATCAGCATGGCGGCAAAGGCGATGTACGGGTTGGCCGACGGATCCGGGCAGCGGAACTCCACCCGCTTCGCCTTCGGGCTCTTCGAGTAGATCGGGATCCGGCAGGCAGCCGACCGGTTCCGCTGCGAGTAGACGAGGTTGACGGGGGCCTCGTAACCGGGCACGAGCCGCTTGTACGAGTTCGTCGTCGGTGCGGCGAAGGCGAGGATCGACTTGGCGTGCTTGAGGAGCCCGCCGATGTACCAGCGGCCGGTGTCGGACAGGCCGGCGTACCCGGTTTCGGCGTAGAAGAGCGGATCGCCGCCCCGCCAGAGCGACTGATGGCAGTGCATCCCGGAGCCGTTGTCCTGGAAGAGCGGCTTCGGCATGAACGTGGCGGTGTAGCCGGCATTGCGGGCGACGTTCTTCACCACATACTTGTAGAGCATCAGCTTGTCCGCCATGCGCAAGAGCGTGTCGAAGCGCATGTCGATCTCCGCCTGCCCGCCCGTGCCCACCTCGTGGTGCTGCACCTCGATCTCGATGCCGAGCCGCTCCATCGTGAGGATCATCTCCGAGCGCAGGTCCTGGAAATGGTCCATCGGCGGGACCGGGAAGTACCCCTCCTTGTAGCGGGGCTTGAACCCGAGGTTCGGCTTCTCGTCGCGGGCGGAGTTCCAGATGCCCTCGATGGAGTCGACGTGGTAGAAGGCCGAGTGCTGGTCCTGCGAGAAGCGCACGTCGTCGAAGATGAAGAACTCGGCCTCCGGGCCGAAGTAGACCGTGTCGGCGATGCCCGTCGTTGCCAGGTACTGCTCGGCCTTGACGGCGACATATCGCGGATCGCGTGAGTAGCTCTCACCGGTGACGGGGTCGTGAACGAAGCAGTTGAGGTTCAACGTCTTGTGCTGGCGGAACGGGTCGATGACGGCCGTCGACGGATCGGGGATGAGGAGCATGTCCGACTCCTGGATCTCCTGAAAGCCGCGGATCGACGAGCCGTCGAAACCGAAGCCGTCCACGAAACCCGCCTCGCTCAACTCGTGCGCAGGCACCGAGAAGTGTTGCATGAGGCCGGGAAGGTCGCAGAAGCGGAAATCGACGATCTCGACTCCCTCGTCCTGCATGAGTCGGACGACCTCGGCAGCAGTGCGGTCCTGCACGTATCCTCCCTTTTCAGGCGCGACAGCACCGGGGCGGTGGCGTCGAGCGCGAGTGTGTCACAGGCAGCATCGCAGCCGCCCGTTTCGCTCCGGTAACCCGACTGTGAACGCTCGATGAACTGCGCAGGCTTCAGTCGGCCTCGGCCGGCTCGCTGGCGCCCGTCTCAGCGGGCTCGTCGTTGCTGACGTCGGCAACCGCCGGCGCCTCCGCAGGACGGGCGCTCAGCAGCTGGTAGATGGAGACACCCGCCAGCACGACGCCGCCGAGCGCAGCACGACGGGCTAGCCGAGGTGACAGGTGCGGTCCGAGGCGCAACGTCCCTGGCCCGGCGGCCGCCAACGCAGCGGCGGCTGCCAGGTTCGTGAGGGGCAACTCGAAGCCCCCGCCCGCTGCCAGGGGCCCCTTGGCGCGATGGGTGGTGGCGGCCACGGCCATCGTGCCGATGAGGACGAGCGGCCCAAGGGGAAAGGCGATCCCGCTGGCGGTGAGAAGTCCGCCCCCGAATTCGCTGGCGCCCGCAAGACCGGCCATCACCCTGCCCGGCCGTAACCCGAGGCTGTCGAAGGCCGCCCCCGTACCATCGAGACCGCGGCCGCCGAAGGAGCCGAACAGCTTCTGGGCACCGTGCACGGCGAGGTACCCCCCGAGTACCAGACGGGCGATGAGTAGTCCGAGACTCTTCAATTCTTCTGCCTCCTGCGTCGTTCGCTCTCAGTGTTCTACCGATGGCGACCTGCGGCGATGCGCGACCTCGTTGTCACCTGCGAGGATGGCTGCGCGAGTCAGGCAAGACTCGAGGCTTCGTCGGCAAGGAAGGGACTCATGCAGAGCCAGCGCGAATACGTGCTCCGGACGGTCGAAGAGCGCGGCGTCCGCTTCATCCAGCTGTGGTTCACCGACGTGCTCGGCACGCCGAAGTCGTTCGCCATCACCCCCGCCGAGCTCGAGAACGCCCTCGACGAGGGCATGACTTTCGACGGCTCCGCCATCGACGGCTTCAGTCGAGTGCAGGAGTCAGACGTGCTCGCAAAGCCCGATCCGAAGACGTTCCAGATTCTGCCCCTGAGGGGCGGCCGGCAGGCGGGCGAGCACTCCGAAGTGGCGCGTGTCTTCTGCGACATCGTGAACCTCGACGGCTCACCGTTCGAGGGTTGCCCCCGGCACGTGCTCCGGAGGGCGCTCGAGAAGGCTCGAGGGAGGGGTTTCTCGTTCTATGCCGCCCCGGAGATCGAGTACTTCTACTTCGCCGACGCATCCCCGACGGGGGCACCGGTACCCCTCGACGGCGGCTCGTACTTCGAGCTCACCGTCGCCGATCTCGCCTCCGATCTGAGGCAACGCACGGTCCTCACACTCGAGGACATGGGCATTCCCGTCGAGTACGCCCAACACGAGGACGCACCCAGCCAGCACGAGATCGACCTGCGTTACACCGATGCCCTCACGATGGCCGACACCGTGATGACAGTGCGCCTCGTCGTGAAGGAGATCGCCCTCGAACGAGGCTTCCACGCCTCCTTCATGCCAAAGCCCCTCTCCGGCGTGCAGGGCTCCGGCATGCACACGCATTTCTCGCTCTTCGAGGGTGACAGGAATGCCTTCTCGGACCCGGGCGACCCCCACGGCCTCTCGGAGGTCGCCCGCCAGTTCATCGCCGGCCTTCTCCGCCACGCGCCGGAGATCACAGCCGTCACGAACCAGTGGGTGAACTCCTACAAGCGCCTCGTGGCCGGGTACGAGGCGCCCATCCACGTCTCCTGGGCCTACAACAACCGCTCGGCCCTCGTGCGCGTTCCCATCGCCAAGCGCGGTCGCCTCGAGTCGACTCGGATCGAATTCCGCTCTCCCGACCCGGCCTGCAACCCGTATCTCGCCTTCGCGGCCGTGCTCGCCGCTGGGCTGCGGGGCATCGAGGAGCACTACGAGCTCGGGCCGGAGACGTCCTCCAACCTCTTCGCCCTCACCCCCGAGGAGCTGGCTTCCGAGGGCATCCGCCCCTTGCCGACGAGCCTGCACGACGCCCTTGTCGAGATGGAGGCGTCCGAGCTCATGGCGGAGGCGCTCGGCGAGCACGTCTTCGAGTGGTTCCTTCGCAACAAGCGGGCCGAGTGGGAGGCCTACACGAGGGAGGTCACGCCGTTCGAGATCGCCCGCTACCTCCCTCGGCTCTGAACCGGCGCAATGGAGTCCTTGCTCGTCTTCCCCGATCCGGTGCCGCCGTGGCTGGCGGGCGTCCTTGATGCGGCCGGCTACCCCTGGCAGGCCGTCTCCAGCGTCGGCGAGGCGGAGCGCAAGGAGCCCGAAGACGGCTGGGCGGGCGCCGTCGTGGCGGTCGAGGAGGAGACCGATGGAGGGCTGTCGGCCTGCCTCAACCTCTGCCGAGCGCTGCGCAAGCGTGACGACCCCTTGCAACCCCTCTTGCTGGCCGTACCCCGTGCCCACCTCGCCGAACTGGACTTCCGGGAGGACCTCTTCGACGATTTCGTCGTCTTCGGCGCCGCCGTGGCAGAGGTGGAGGCGCGCTTGTCGCACCTCTTCCGGCGCACGGGCCGAGGCAAGCAGCACGACCTGATCATCTACGGACCGCTCGCCCTCAACCTCGAGACGTATCAGGCCGTCCTCGGTGGCCGGCCGCTCGATCTGACCTTCATGGAGTACGAGCTGCTGCGCTTCCTCGCCGCCCACCCCGGCAAGGTCTTCACCCGCGAGGTGCTGCTCTCGCGGGTGTGGGGCTACGAGTACTACGGCGGGGCCCGCACCGTCGACGTGCACATCCGACGCCTGCGGGCGAAGTTCGGCGAGGAGCACGCCCACCTCATCGACACGGTGCGGAGCGTCGGCTACCGCTTCGGCGCTGTGCGCTGGCTGCCCTCGGGTGCCGGCGCGCCCGAAGGGCCCGCAGATCCGGCCATCAGCTCGTAGCTTTGCCCTTCTTCGGCTTCTTCGGCTTCGAGGGGGCGGCCGTCGTCGGCGGCGCCGGTCCCCTCGGCTGATCCGCCACGGCGACGGCAAAGGGGCCGCCCCGCACCGTGATGGCGGCACCCTTTCTGTGGGTGAGGAGGTCGATAGGCACGAGCTTGTTGCTGTTCAGGCAGACGACCCATGCCGTCGTGCCCCCGGGGGCAAGGGCGATGTTCTGAGCGCCCTTCGGCAGCTGGATCGGCGTGCCGGCGATGTCGCTCGCGAGCGAGATCGGTTGCACGTTGTTACCTTCGCCGCTCGCAGGCGTGTTGACGACCCAGGCGGCGCTGCGGGCGACGACGACGGCGATCGGACCTCCAGCCACGGCGATGGAGGCTCCGGCGGTGTCGGAGGAGACGGCGATCGGTGTGACGCTCTCGGAGTTGAGGTTCGTGACGAATACGGTCGACCCGTCGGGCGAGACGGCGATGCCGACAGGGGCGTTCCCGACGTGTATGGCGGCGAGCGCCCTGCCCCTCGAGAGGTCGATCGGAGTGACGTCATGGCCGATCGTGCCGGATTGGCCGCTCACGATGGCGCCGGCGTCCGCCACGTAGGCCGTGGAGCCGTCGGGCGTGATGGCGATCCCCTGTGGGCCGTTGCCCACGACGATCGGCCTGCCCGCCTTGAGGGTCGAGAGGCTGATGGGCGTGACCGTGTCGGCGTTGGCGTCGGTCACGTAGGCCGTCTTCCCGTTCGGCGTGATGGCGACACCGGCGGGACCCTGGCCGGCGTCGATGGCCGGTAGCACCTGGTCGCTCGGCAGGACGATGGGCGTGACGGTGTTCGAGCTGTAGTTGGCGACGAGGGCGAGCCGTCCGCCGGGGGCGACGGCGACGGAGTCGGGGTAGGTGCCAACTCTCACGACGGAGGCGAGGCCCTCGGGCGGTGGTGAGAGGGTCACCTCGGCGAGCCTCGAGCCGTTGCCGATGCTGGCACCCGTCCCGGCCAGCGCCACATAGGCGACGACGCTCGGCGGCAGGGGTGGCAGCGTGCTCGTGGTCGTCGTCTTGTTGCCGGCCGAAGATCCCCCACCGCTACAAGCGGCGAGCAAGGTCAGTGCCCCGAGAGCCACGCCACCGGCTCGCGTCGATCGGCGGTAGCAGATGTTGCGAGGCCACGTCATTGCAGATCGTTCGTAGCACACCGGCAGGTGCCGGGTGTTGCAGGGCAGGAAGCCGTTTACAGGAGCCCGACGTCCGGTGCGTATGCCCACGCCTCGATCTCCACGAGGGCACCGAGGGGCAGCCCAGCGACGGCGAAGGCGGTGCGTGCTGGCGGGCTCTCGGCGAAGTGGGCCTGGTATGCCTCGTTCATGGTGGCGTAGTTGGCCATGTCGGTCAGCAGCACGGTTGTCTTCACGACGGCGTGCAGGCCGGAGTTCTTCGACACGAGCAGCGTCGAGACATTGCTCAGGGCCTGGTGGACCTGTGCGGTCAGGCCGCCCGCCACGAGGACGCCGTCGGCGAGGCCGAGCTGGCCCGAGCAGATGAGGAAGTCACCAGCACGCACGATCGGCGTGTAGGGACCAACGGCGAGCGCCATGTGGACGGTCGGCTAGCTGAACGACGACCCGCAGCCGCAGGTGCGCGTGGCGTTGGGGTTCGTGATGTGGAAGCCCGCCTCAGACAACCCGTCCTTGTAGTCGAGCGTGGCGCCGGCCATGAGCCCGGCGCTCTCGGGGTCGATGACCACCTTCACGGCGGCAAAGGTGCGGACGATGTCGTCGTCGGCGATCTCGGAGTCGAAGAACATCTCGTAGCTGTAACCCGAGCAACCGCCTGGGCGAACGGCCACCCGCAGTGCCAGGTCGTCGTTGCCCTCCTGCTTGAGAAGCTCGGCGACTTTTGCTGCCGCGGCGTCGGTGAGGGTCACCGGACTAGGCCGCTGGCCGATCTTCACTGACGTAGTTGCAATGCTCACGAAACGAGCCTCCTCGTGACTCAGGCGTCCTCCGGACGATATTAGCCCTGGAGTGGCTGTTTCCTGCCGGCGATAGCCTCGCGAAGACCGTGACTCCGCCTGTCGACCCTCAGATGACCAACGAGCCTCCTCCGGGCACCTCGGCGGTGCGAACATCCGCGCCCACTTCTCTCCCCGCGGCGCTCGCCGATGATGTGCGCTCCGCCCTCCGGGGCGTCATCGACCCCGAGCTGGGCGAGAGCATCGTCGATCTCGGAATGGTCCGCACGATCTCGGTCGATGACGGCACTGCGACGATCGAGGTCGCCCTCACGATTGCGGGGTGCCCGCTGCGGAACCAGATCCGATCGGACGTCGAGCGGCGGGCGACCGGTGTCCCCGGCGTCGCCAGTGTCGTCGTCACGACGGGCGCCATGTCCGCCGAGGAGCGCGCCGCCGTGATGTCGCGGGCACGGCTCAAGGCTCAGGAGCGCTCCGCGGTGACCATCGACCTCCCCCCGACCACCCGCGTGCTCGCCATCGCCTCCGGCAAGGGTGGGGTCGGCAAGTCATCGGTGACGGTGAACCTCGCCGTGGCGCTGGCGGCTGGTGGCCTCACCATCGGCGTCTTGGACGCCGACGTCTGGGGTCATTCGGTGCCCCGCCTCCTCGGCATGGAGGGCGGGATCGAGGCCCGTGACAAGAAGATGGTGCCCCTCAGCCTGCAGGTCGGGGAAGGGGTCGTGAGGGTGGTGTCGATGGGGTTTCTCTCGGGGGAGGATGAAGCCATCATGTGGCGCGGTCTCGTGCTGAACCGGGCCGTTCAGCACTTCCTCGAGGACGTGCACTGGGGCGATCTCGACTACCTGCTCGTGGATCTGCCGCCGGGGACGGGTGACGTCCAGATGGGCCTCGCCCGCATGCTGCCGCGAACCGAGGTCGTGCTTGTGACGACTCCGCCGATCGCCGCCCAGAAAGTAGCCGGCCGAGCGGCCGACATGGCCCGCAAGGGCCATCTCCGCGTCGCTGGCGTCATCGAGAACATGTCCGCCTTCGTGTGCGCTCACGGCGAGAGCTACCCTCTCTTCGGTGAGGGCGGCGGCCGCCGTCTGGCGGAGGAGATCGGCGTCCCCCTCGTAGGCCAGGTGCCACTCGATCCCGCCGTCTCTCTCGGCGGCGACGCGGGGCGCCCGGTGGCGCTGGCGGAGGGTGAGGCCGGGGCGGCCTTCCGGGCCATCGCCGAGCGGATCCTGTCGGACATCGCCCCCCGCGTCGAGATGTCGGGTTGTTCGGCTCGCATGCTCGAGCGAGTGGAGCAGGCGCTCGGGGTGGTCGGGCAGAGCTGACGAGCCTCACCGCCTTCGAGAGGGTCGTCGGCCGCGAGCACGTGCTCACGGATCCCGACCTCGTCGCCTCGTACGTCGTCGACTGGACGGGGCGCTATCGCGGCCGGTCGGCCGCCGTGGTGCGGCCCGGCTCTCTCGAGGAGGTGGCCGCCCTCGTCGCCGTCTGCGCCCAAGGCGGCATCGCCTTGACCCCGCAGGGCGGCAACACGGGCCTCGTCGGCGGCTCGGTCCCGCTCGCAGGAGAGGTCGTGCTCAGCCTGACCCGCTTGTCCTGGCTTGGCCCGGTCGACGACGTCGCTGGTCAGGTCACGGTGGGATGCGGCGCCACCGTCGGGGCGCTGCAGCGGACGGCCGCAGCCAGCGGCTGGGCCTACGGCGTCGACCTCGCCAGCCGGGACTCGGCCACCCTCGGCGGCACGATCGCCACGAACGCCGGCGGGCTGCGGGTGATCCGCTACGGCGATACCCGCGCCCAGCTGCTCGGGGTCGAAGCCGTTCTCGGCGACGGCTCCGTCATCTCGCACCTCGGAGGGCTGTGGAAGGACAACACGGGCTACGACCTGAGCCGGCTTCTCTGCGGCAGCGAGGGCACCCTCGGAGTGGTGACTGCCGCCCGGATGCGACTCGTGCCGCCCGCACCGGAGCGAGCCGTCGCCTTGCTGGCCTTCGAGGAGGTCGCCTGCGCCGTCGAGGCCGCCACCACCCTGCGCCATTGGGTGGGCCTGCTGGAAGCGGTGGAGCTCTTCCTACAAGCGGGCTTGGAGCTGGTGTGCTCCGAGTTCGGCCTGCAGCCGCCCTTTTCGAAGGCCTTCTCGGCCTACGTGCTCGTGGAAGCGGCCGCCGCCGTTGACCCGACTGATGCACTCGCCGAGGCGGTCGCTTCCCTCACCGGCGTGGGCGACGTGGCGATCGCAACGAGCTCGCGGCGCCGGGCGGCGCTCTGGCGGTATCGGGAGGCGCACACAGAGGCCATCGCCCGTCTCGGTATCGCCCACAAGCTCGATGTGGCCGTGCCGCTCGGGCGCCTCGGCGAGCTCGTGCGGCGCGTGCCGGCTGTCGTGGCCGATGTCACCCCCGCTGGTCGGGTGTGGCTGTTCGGCCATGCCGCCGACGGCAATCTGCACGTGAACGTCACGGGTGCGGACCCCGCCGACGACCGGCTGGACGGCGCCGTCCTCGAGCTCGTCGCCGAGCTGGGGGGTTCCATCAGCGCCGAGCACGGGATCGGCGTCGCCAAGCGCCACTGGCTTGCGCTCAACCGCTCACCGGCGGAGATCGCCGCCATGCGAGCGGTGAAGGCAGCCCTCGACCCGGCGGGCATTCTCAACCCGAACGTGCTCCTCTGAAGGTCGCTCAGCTCGAGGCGGCGCAGCGCTCCATGGCGTCTGCGAACACGGCAGCTCGGTCCTTGTAGTCACGGAAGTGGCCGAAGCTCGGTGCTGCAGGAGACAGCAACACGACGCCGCTCCCCTGCCGCGCCCAGGCAAAACCCAAGCGAACCGCCGACGTCAACGCCTCGCACTCCGTCACCTCGGCGCTCGCTCCGAGGTGCTGACGGATCTGCGCCGAGATACGGGCGCCGTTCTCCGGCAGGGTGAAGACGGCCACGACGCCGTTCTCGGCTCGCGCCGCGCGGGCCGAAAGAGCCTCCGCCAGCGGGCCGTAGTCGATGCCGCGGTCGTGCCCACCGACGATGAGGGCGACCCGCTCGCGGCCATATGCCTCGAGGGCCGCCACTGTCGGAAGCACGTTCGTCGCCAGGCTGTCGTCTACGAACCTCACGCCGGCGACAGTGCCGATCGTCCGCAACCGGCTGTCGAGACCCTCGAAGCCTTCGGCGGCTGCCGCCATTGCCTCGCCGTCGGCGGCCTCCGGGACACCGAGGCCGAGGAGGCAGGCGCGGGCGATCATGGCGTTTCGTCGGTTGTGCACTCCCGGGAGACCGAGGGTCTCCAGCCACCTGCCCCCGAGGTCCTGCTCCGAGCTGCCGACCCAGCGGACACGAGGGCCCAGCTGCCCCACCCGCTCGTGCAGGAGCGGGCTGCCGCCGTCGGCCACGGTGAGATCTGCGCCCGGCTGGCTGCATGTTGAGAGCTTGTCGCGGAAGTACTCTTCGACACCGCCGTGCCAATCGAGATGGTCAGGGTGGAGCGACGTGACGGCCACGACGGGCGGCGAGACGGCGAGGTCGGTCGCCTGGAAGCTCGAGACCTCGATGATGGCGTAGTCGAACTCGCTCGGCAACGACGGGTCGTAGGGCGCCCGGCCGATGTTGCCGGCGACGAGGGTGCGGTAGCCGAGCTGGTCGAGCAGGTGACCGGCGATGGCGGTCGTCGTCGACTTTCCCTTCGTCCCCGTGATCACGAGGACGCGCTCTCGAGGCGCCTCCTGCAGCCAGAGGCCGAGCCCGCCGACGACGGGGATTCCGGCGGCTTCGAGCTGGGCGACCTCGGGCCGGCGTCGGCGCACGCCTGGCGTCTTCACGACGACGTCCCGCGTCCGCAGGGCCTCGAGCCCCCCCTCGGCGATGGCGAGCACCTCGTGGCCGAGCACCCGCGCGGGCGGCGGACTGTCCTCGACCACGACGAAGTCGGCGCCAAGCTCGCCGAGGCGTTGCAGGTTGGCCGTTCCCTCGATCCCGAGGCCCCAGACGCCGACGCGGGCGCCCGAGAGGTCAGACCAGCAGATCGCCGGGCGCGTACGCATCGGGGACGAAGTTCGGGCCGGCGGGTTCGAGCAGCTGCGCCGTCAGTGCCGGCTCGTCGGGCAGCTCGGCGAGAAGGCGATGCACGAGGGTGTCCCCGACGCGGTCGGCTCGCTCTGCCGTGAGCCGCAGAGCTGCGCGGCACTCGGGCGGGTCGCCGACGCAGTCGAAGGGTTTCGGGGATGGGGAGATGCCAAGGAGCGTGCGGAAGCGGTCCGCCAAGGCGTCGTTGGCGAGCGGCTCACGATCGTCGAAGACCTCCTCCAGCCGGGCGCGCTCCATGAACGGCGCCAGGATGAGATCGACGAAGCAGCATTTGTCGCATTCACCGCACCAGTGGTCCATGCGAAGGGCGGCGTCGACGTAGAAGGCTCGGTTGCAGCTGCGGAACACCCCGTGATACCTCGTGAGAGCGGCGAAATGCCGCCCCACCCACAGCTCGGAGGCAGAGCGCAGGAGGGAGAAGTACTCGACCGGTACTCGGTTGCGGACGAGGGCGTCTCGAAACGCCGTCTCGAAGGCCAACCCCTTCGACCACTGGTGGTTGACGACACGGTCGCCGAGGTCGAGGTTGCCGGCTGAAGCAGACGCTTCGTTGGACATGACGACTGCGTCGCGTCCGTGCAGGAGGGCCGCGAGCACGGCGATGGCCGAAATCATGCCCGTGACCGGCACGTGTCCGTTGAGGAAGCCCAGCTGGCTCGACCGCAGGATCCGCCGGTCGAGCTCCCGCTCGGCGCGCAGGATTGGCAGCCCGGTGACGGCGGCGGGTGCCTCGATGGCTGCGAAGCGATCGCCCGCCTTGCTGACGACGAAGAGGGCCGTGCGCTCCCCGTCGTCCCCCCCGCGGGCGCCGTGGCGGACGAGCTCGGTCGTCACGATGGAGTCGATGCCGCCCCCGAATGGGATGAGCGGGCGGAGGGCTCCGGTTCCGACCTGCTCGGCGCTGAGCGATGGCGCCGGCGGCGGCGAGGTCAGCGGGGACCGGGACCGGATCTCGAGCTCGGAGAGGTCGATGCCGTTGCGGTAGGCGAACTCGCCGAGTCCGTCGATGTAGTACTGGCGGAGGAACTCGACATCGGGCGCCGAGAGAGCGAGATCCCCGAGATCGACCACGGGCGGCGCACCGGCCTTGTAGTAGGAAACGCCGAGCAAGAGGAACACCCAGCGGGCGGCCGCCTCGACGCCGGGAAGAGCCCACGCCTGCGGGTCGACCCCCTCGAAACCGACTCGCTCGACGAAGCCCTGCCCATCGAGGCTGTAACGGCAGCGCAGCTCCCCGAGATGAGGGTCGGCCTCGAGCTCGTCGTAGGTGAAACGCTGCGCCCGAGCTGAACCGGGCGCCGGCGCGGTGGGTGGGTAGGTCACGAAGGCGGGCGGAGGCGCACGAGGATGGAGTTCCTCCCGCACGGCCGGACGGCTCGGTCGCTGAAGAAGGGTCCCGCACCGCCGCTCGGGACCGCGGCACACACGATGTGGTCCGGCCGGACGCCGGCTTCGACGAGGATGCGCTGGTTTGCCTTCCACAGGTCGAACAGGTAGGTG
>Ga0187879_10000186_pt1 | contig 44827 bp, 42 predicted proteins | sample June2016WEW_19_1_FD_132423 | JGI IMG/M metagenome (GOLD analysis project Ga0187879, IMG submission 132423) | Peatland microbial communities from SPRUCE experiment site at the Marcell Experimental Forest, Minnesota, USA - June2016WEW_19_10 | ecosystem: Environmental > Terrestrial > Soil >... | reverse complement strand
TTGACACAGCGGATGTTTGGCGATGCCTACGAGACCAGAAGGCGTCTACCCGGACGGCAAGGGCGGCTGGTACCTGAAGGTCACCCTCGGGCGTGATCCCTTGACGGGCCGGCGAGAGCAGATCACCAGGCGAGGCTTCCCGACCGCGGCGGCCGCCGGCAGGGCTCGGCGCGAGATCCTCGCCCGGGTGGATCGAGGTCAGCTCAAGCCGGTGCCCGGTGGGACGACAGTCAACGAGCTTCTCGACCTGTATCTCGACGGGATCGACGCTGACGGCCCGCTGTCGGCCAAGACTCGCTTCGACTACCGGCACTACGCCGACGATTACGTCCGTCCGCATCTTGGGACCAAACGGGTGCGTGACGTCACTCCTGACGTGGTGCTCGCGTGGCAGCGCAAGATGACCAAGGAGGGCGGCACCAAGGATGGGAAGCCGCTGGCGGCGAACACCGTCCGCTTAGCCCGGGCGCCGCTGGCGGGGGCGTTCAAGTTGGCCGTCGGCGCCGGCCTGGTGTCGGTCACCCCGATGACCGGCGCCCCTCGTCCTCTCCCGAAGCGGTCGATCCCTCGGCACTGGAGTCCCGAACAGGCGCGGGAGTTCCTCGCTCTGATGGAAGGGGACCGAACCTGGCCGTTGTGGGCCTTCCTGCTCGGATCCGGCCTGCGGATCGGCGAGCTGGTGGCGCTACGCTGGCCCCGGGTCGACCTCGACGCCGGCGTGGTGCGAGTGGTCGAGTTCGTTTCCACCCTCGGGCATGAGACCGTCGCCTCGACCGGCAAGAGCCGCGACGCCGTGCGCACGATCGACCTCGATGACGGCCTTGTAGGTGTTCTACGTCGACAGCGGAAGCTGCAGGCTCAGGAGCAGCTCGCTGCTTCGGCTTGGCAGGACAGCGACTACGTGTTCACGAAGGCCGGCGGGGGACCCTACCACCCGCAATATCTGTCGCGGCTGCTGGGCACCTACACGGCCGAGCTTGGCTTACCCCGCCTGACTGCCCACGGCTTACGTCACACCAGTGCCACGCTGATGCTGGCGACTGGCGTCCCGCCGAAGGTGGCCGCCGAACGGCTGGGGCATGCCGACCCAACGCTGTTCGCCAACCTCTACAGCCATGTGACGCCGACTATGCAACGCGACGCTGCCGCCAAGATCGGCGGGGCCTTGTTTGGGGACGCCGGGATGGAGGATGAGAAGCACTCCTAACCGAACTGGACCCTCAACTCGGCGAGCGTGGCCACGAAGGCTGACGTTCCGGCACCCCCTGGTCCGAGAATCACCACGGGCCGCACGTCCCCGAGCTTGCCCCGGGCCGCCCTCCCAGCCCTTCGCACTCGGGCCTTGGCTGGTCGCAGGTTGCGCGAACCGTCGTTCGGCGCTCGGACTGGGTCGACGCGGATCGATGTTCGGGCCGTGCGTTCTGTTTCGCGACTGCCCTTCAACGTCACTTGGAGGACGCCTCGTCAAGTTGCGGACGACGCGTTATGGGACACCTGCCGAGAACGCTGACGATCACCGCGGCCCCATCAAACTCATCGCACTCTGCCGAGCGCCAGCTCGAATCCCTCTTCAGCACTGAGCCTCATGCCCTCGGCATAGGCGCGTTCGAACTCCGCATCACCGAGGTGTGTGCGCACCGCGCTGATGCTGGCGGCCTCTCGATGGTTCGCCTCGGGCTCCCACACTTCGCCCGTCTGGTCCATGAATGCCTGCGCGACCCCGTGAAGCAGGCTGGCCCAATGCCAGTCGCCCGAGTCAACTGCGAGACAGGCGAGCCAAAGGTTCGAGGAGGCAATCCCGGAGCGATCTCCGGCTCGACGACTGATGCGCAACGCGTCCTGGAATCTGGAGCGAGCACCTTCGCAGTCGCCCTCCTCATACAGCACCTGGCCCAAGTTGACGATCGGCTGATAGTGGTTTACGTACCCGATCGCATCACTGACTCGAACCGCCTCTTCAAGGTGAGATCGCGCCGCAGGGATGTTTCCCTCCTCCAGCGCGTAGCTACCAGCATTGTTCTGAAGGTGGGCGATGCAGAACTGATCGCCGGACCGTTCGGCGCTCGCGATCGCTTCGGTGAACAACTCTTCAGTGCGGGCCGGGTCGATGGTGCTGCTGCAGAGGAGGTAGCGCAAAAGGCTGTTGGCCAACAAGACCTCGTCACCGAGCGCCCTGGCGCGTTCGACAGCCTCCTTGCCGAGTTGAAGCCCTCTCTGGGGGTCGCCGCCGAAGTAACACTTAGCGCAGAGATAACCAAGCGACCAGATGAGCAATCGGTCGTCATCGAGCCGGCGGGCGATCTCGACCGCCCGTTCACCGGCCAACAGTGCCGTTCTGGTGTCGCTGGAGAGATACGCGACAGTGCACATGGCGGCGGCGAACAGCTTCGGGTCCGCTTGGGCTTCCGGACGCTCGAGCACGGACGTGAGCAGGCTGACCGGTTCCTCGTCTCGCCCACGCACCCGCCAATAACGCTGGAGCGCCACGCCGAAGCGCAGCACCCGCTCGGTCCCGTCGCGTTCTGCCGTCGAGTGCTGCATCGCGCGTTGCAGGTTGGCCTGGTCGGCGTCGAGCCGTGCGAACCACCGGCCCTGTTCGGGTCCAAAGAAGTGCGGCGCGGCGAGTTCGGCGAGCGATAGGTAGTACGAGGCGTGTGCCACGCCGACGGCGGCAGCCGCGACCTCGTCCGATTCGACGAGGCGTTCGGCGGCGAACTGTCGGATCGTTTCGAGCAGCCGGTAGCGGGCCCTTCCTCTGCTCGGCTCTGCGACGACGAGGCTCTTGTCGACGAGCGACCCCAACAAGTCGTCGACGTCGAACTCCTCGATGTCGTGGAGGCAACAGACCTTCTCGGCCGCCTCCAAGCTAAAGCTCTCGGCAAACACAGAAAGGAGACGAAGCAGCGACTGCTCGGGGCTGTTGAGGAGCGAATAGGACCAGTCGACCGTTGCCCGCAGGGTCTGTTGGCGCGGCAATGCGCTCCGGCTCCCCCCGGTCAACAGGCGAAAGCGTTGGTCGAGTCGGTCGTGGAGGCTTTCGAGCGACATCGATCGCAACCGGGCGGAGGCAAGCTCGATGGCGAGCGGCATCCCGTCCAGTCGCCGACAGATCGACACGACGAGCGGGCCGGTCTCTTCGTCGAGGGTGCACTCGGCGCCTTGTGTCCTCGCCCGATCGACGAAGAGCGCGACGGCGTCCGAATCCTCGGTCGCGAAGGTGTCGCCGTCGTCGGGATTGGGGAGCGACAGCGAAGGCACGCGGTAGATGGTCTCGCCGCCGATGCCGAGAGGTTCACGGCTCGTCGCCATCAGGTGGACCCTTGGGCACCGCAGCAAGATGGCGTTGGCGACTTCGGCGCACGCCTCGATCAGGTGCTCGCAGTTGTCGAGCACGATGAGCACGGATTGGAGCTCGAGGGCGTTGAGCAGAGTCTCGAGCACCGGCCGACCGGCTCGGCTCGTGATCCCGAGCACCTCGCTGATCGCCGCCGGGACGGCCCCTTGCTCTGAGACCGAGGCGAGCTCGACGAGCCAGACCCCGTCCCCGGACCCGTCGAGCAGTTCCGCCGCCACCTGCAGACCGAGCCGGGTCTTGCCGCATCCGCCGGCACCGGTGAGGGTGATGAGCCGAGCGGACCCGACGAGACGCCGAACCTCGGCCACTTCGACATCCCGCCCGACGAAGCTTGCCGGCTGTGCAGGCAGGTTGTTTGGAAGCGCCGGATTGTCGAGCGAGCGCAGCGGCGGGAAATCGACCTCGAGACCGTCCGCGTCGAGTTGGAAGAGCTGCTCCGGCTGTCCTAGGTCCTTCAGCCGGTGGGAACCGAGATCACGAAGGTGACAGTCCTCGGGAAGGGCGTCACGAACGATGGCCGCCGTCGCCGAGGAGACGAGTACCTGGCCGCCGTGGCCGACGGCGGCGATGCGGGCGGCCTTGTGGACATCGAGTCCGACAAGCCCGGTCGACTCCTCGGAGGCCTCGCCCGTATGGATGCCCATGCGCACCCGCACCACTTCCCCAGCTGGCCAGGGAGCCGCGGCGACGGCGCGCTGCATCTCGACGGCGGCCGCCACGCAGGCGCGCGGTGAAGCGAAGGTGGCAAAGAAGCCGTCGCCGGCCGTGACGACCTCGGTGCCGTTGTGGGCGGCGAGGCTGTTTCGGATGATCTCGTGGTGGGCCGTGAGCAGTTCGGCGTATCGATCCCCGAGCCGCCTCAGGATTGCTGTCGAGCCCTCGATGTCGGTGAAGAGGAACGTGAGCGTCCCCGGGCCACCGGCCGAAGCACTGAGGCGCGAGTCGATCGGAGCGCTTTCGGGCACACCGAGCGCGTGGTTCAAGATGGCGACCTCGAGTTCTTGCAGGGACACGCTCGGGTCGATACCGAGTTGCTCAGCGAGGGTGGTCCGCGTCCTGCGGTAAGCGGCAAGGGCATCGGCCTGTCGACCGCAGCGGTAGAGGGCGACCATGAGCTGGCCCTGGAGGCGCTCGCGGAGCGGGTGCGTGCTCGCGCGCAACTCGAGCTCAGCGACAAGTTCGTGGTGGCGTCCCAGCGTGAGCTCGGCCTCAATCTTGCGCTCAGTGGCGACGAGGCGAAGCTCTTCGAGGCGGGCGCTTTCGGCAAGGAAGACCTCGGGCGCCAGCCCTGAAAGCACCTCTCCCCGCCAGAGGGAGAGGGCCTCTTTCAACCTGGTGATCGCCTTATCAGACCCCATGTCGGCTGCCGAGCGGACGAGCTCGTCGAAGCGTTCGGCGTCAAGCTCACCGGGGAGGGTCCGCAGCACATAGCCCGGATGTTCGGTCCGGATCGGGCTGATGGCTGAGGCTGCTTCAAGCTTTCTCCGCAGCTTGGACACATGCACCTGCAGGCCGTTCGAGGCGCTTGGAGGGGGCTTCTCGCCCCACAGCACGTCGATGAGCCGATCGGTCGAGACGACGTGGTTCGTCTGGAGGAGGAGGCTGGCGAGCAGGGTCCGCTCACGGACGCCGGCCAGCGGCACCGGGGTGCCGTCATCTGCGATCACCTCGAGCGGGCCGAGAATCCGGTACTCCATCGCCCCTCCGGTACCGAACTGTGGGGAAGACCGCGCCCGAGGCTAGCAGGGTGAGCAGGCTCGAACTCTAGCCCACTGGCGACGAGGGCTCCCTTCATAGACCCGCTGTGAGCTGCTCCTTCAGCGACTCTTCAGCGCTTGGTCAGCGATCCGTCAGCGCCGAGGCGCAGTCTCAAGACACTCCACCACACAAGCTGGCCGAGAAGACGAAAAGGAGCATCTCGATGAGCAACTCAGCCAATAAGCAGAACGGTAGGACCGGACTTAGGTTCGAGAAGCGCGCCATGTTGACCGTCTCGACGGCGATGCTCGCGCTGGGAGCGACATTCGGGTTGGTGGCACAGGCTTCCTCGACGTCGGCCACCGTGAGGCACCAGACGATTCGGGTGAGCACGGTGCCGACGACGTGGGCGATGTCGATAACTGAGCGTCGGGGGCCGACGAAGGTCACGCCGTGGATCGCCCGTGAGGTGTCCTCGACGCCGCGGACAGCTTGGGCGATGTCGATAACTGAGCGTCGGGGGCCGAAGAAGGTCACGCCGTGGATCGCCCGTGAGGTGTCCCCTAAGCGCTAATCGGGCCGCGCTGCCCGGGGCTTGTGCGTGGAGGCCCTCTTGCTGCTCTGCGGCTGTGTTCTCCGCCGCCCTCGTCCCCGCCGCCGGCCCCTCGTCCCCGCCCAGCGCCAAAGTGGCATGGTTCCCGCCAGACCGTGGGGTCGGCAAGGGGAGGCTCGAGGCAGTGGTGCGCCAACGCGCTGCGGGCGTCCGCATTCAGATCTCCGGTCCGGCAGGCGGAGCCGACTGCGACGACCCGTAGACAGGGGCAGCGCTCCGCGGGTAGATGTGGCGTGCGGAGACGCCTCGGCCGGCCGGGTGGCTGGACGACGCCCGTCATTCCCAGAAGTCCGAGCGTGGCCGGCGAGGCTGAATCGCTGGGCCTGATTCAGCTGTCGGCGGCGTCGAGGCTTGCGCGCACATCCTTCATCCTGCGAAACAGGCGCAGCGGGTTGTCGAGCGGGGCAACGAATCCGTGTCGGCGATAGAAGCCAGCAGCCTGCTCGTCGAGCGCGTCGACGACGATGAGCCGGGCAGCGGCGGCCTCCCCGGCACTGACGGCCATGCGCAGAGCCTCGGCAAGGAGGCGGGTGCCCAACCCAGCTCTTTGGTCGACACGATCGACGGCGAGCCTGGCAACGAGCACCATGGGTACGGGGTACGCAGGCATTCCCCGTACCAGGGCCTTGGGGGCCTCTTCTCGAAGCACGGAGCCCATCGTCAAACTGAAATAACCTACGACTCGGCTCGATCGGACGGCGACGAACGTGCGGGCGGAGTCCATCTGTTGGGCGGCGAGGGCATGGCGCTTCAACCAGTCATCGAGCTCTGGGCGGCCCGAGTCGAACGCCAAGACCTGGTGAGTGTCGTCCAGGCGAACGAGGCGAAGATCCGAGCCACTCACACCCGCGAGACGGGTTTGGAGCGAAACAGCTCGACCAGCTCAGGAATCTCCTTGGCGGGCTTGTCGAGCGCGGCGTAAAACCGGTCGAAGGCCTCGTTGGACAACGTGACAGTGCTGTGCGTCCTCAGCACCCGGCGGGCGCGCTCAGTGGCAGTCGCAAGGACGAACGAGGTCACCGTCTCGTGCTCGAGATCGGCCGCCTGGCGGATCAACGCCTCCTGTTCAGGAGTCACCCGGACTTCAAGCCGGTGACGCCGGTTTGGTTCCTGGGCTGTCTTGGTCATGGCTTCACGGTAGCACTGTCCGGACGATGTCCGGACGGCAAGCGACATACGTGAGAACCGCCGTGAGAACCATAGCCCTGCGAAAGCTGGTCGCAGGCGGTAACGACCGCTTGTCAGCGGGCATATCAACCTCGCTGAAGCCCCTGGTCACAGGCACTGTCGGCCGTGAACGGTCGCACTGAGTATCCACCGGTAAACGCCTCGGGCCGAACTACGGATCAGAAGGTTGGGGGTTCGAGTCCCTCCGAGCGCGCTGGGTACCCTCCTCCTCACCGAGGGAACGGCCATACCGCCTGCAGCGGCGGAGGCCTCCCGGCATAGGGACGCCAACTTCCGTCCAAACGGCAGTCCTGCAGCCGTCCATACAAACCGTCGTTTCTCGGGTGATTCAGCCCTTGACAGCGAAGAGCTTCCAGGACCCCGGCACACCCTTCAGCTCATGCTCGCCGTGCTCGATGAACTCGATGCCAGATCCCACGACGAGGTCTTTGAGCGTGCTCGACACCAGGATCTCTTGTGACCCCGCAAGCGCACAAACCCGCGCCGCGATGTGGACCGCCAACCCGCCGAGGTTTTCGCCCCGGACTTCGCATTCACCGGTGTGGAGCCCCATCCTGAGCTCAAGACCGTGCTGCACTATCGCCTGGTTGATTGCCTGGGCGCAGCGAATCGCTCTCGCTGGACCGTCGAACGACAAGAGAAACCCGTCGCCTGTCGTCCCGACCTCGGCACCCTTGAACCGCCGAACCTGCTCTCGCACGAGGCGGTCGTGAGCATCGAGAAGCGTGCGCCAGCGGTGGTCGCCGATGGAAGCCGCTAGTGCGGTCGATCCGACGATGTCAGTGAACAAGACGGTGGCCAACACGCGATCGATCTCAATTGGGCGCTCGCCAGTCAAGAACTCGATGATGTCGGCCGCTGCTGTGGGTACCTCTGCTGTCGGCCCGAGATCCGCCCCCGGCCACTCGATGAGCGTGGCTCCCGGGATGTGCGCGGCCAAGTAGCGGGCATGGCTCACGGGAATGAGGGGCGTCTCTACGGCATGGAAGATGAGAGTGGGAACCTGGACCAGGCTGAGAAACGGGCGGATGTCCACATGACGCATGAAATATTCGTACTGAGCAGCAGCCGCGCGAGGTGTAGCAGAGGCGCGGAACATCCGACTCCAAAGTGCCACCGCCGCTGCATCGTCAGCGAGGGACGGAAGTGCCAGGCGGGTGAAGTCGTCGGTCCCCCAGCTGGCAGCCAACAACTCAGCCAGGGCATCGGCGGCGGCCGGCGATACGCCGATGTCGTAGTCGTCGGCTTCCAGATAGCGGGCCGTCGTGTTGATGATAATTAGGTGGCTTACTCGCTCAGGATGCATCGCCGCGAAGAGGGCGGCGATTGCGCCTGACTCGACCCAGGCCATCAACGCTGTACGTTTCGAGCCGGCGGCGTCGAGGACGGCGACGAGATCCTCGGCCAGCTCCTCCCACGTCGGGATGGCGGTGGCGGGTACCGCGTCGGAGGCACCCGAGCCGCGCCTGTCGAAGACGATTACTTTACAGTTGCCCAAGAGTCGGCGCAGGAGGTCTGCCCCGCTCGGCACCTCCCAGAAGAGGTCGACCTGCCCCCCCATGGCGTAGCACCATGCGAGATCCTGCGGCCCGTCTCCCACGACCTGGTAGGCCACCTGAGCGCCACCCACCGTGACGTACCTGGTCTCCGGAAGTTCCATGGTCTTCACAGTTTGGCCTCAACGACGCTGTCGTTGTGCGACCGAGCTTCCCCCGGTTTGGGCGATCACCTGGCCTGAGGTGAATCCCTACCTCGGAGCGCAGATGAACCGCCCGGGGTATCTTCTGACGCCCTTGGGCATCTGCTCGCCTTCACCTGAGGCAGGGTCAATAGGTGAGTTGATCCATCGGATTTATGTAGTACGGTCGTCCTGCACGAATCGTCCAGCCCCCGCGGCTGCATCTGGAGGTGACACCACAGTGACCAGCACCGCAACCCCCGTCGACAACGGAGTGAACGTCGAGTTCCTGACGGGCGCACGAGATGCCCTGGCTGAGCAGCCAGAGGGCGCTCAGTTCGCCTGGCGCGTGACGAACACCTGGGTCCGTGGCACGCACAGCCGCAGCAGCGTCCACGGGTACTTCGGCCTGGGACAGGAGCACACCCACCGAAGCGAGTTCATCTTCGAGGGTGATCACCCAGAGGTGTTCTCCGCAGAGGACAACGGGGCCACGCCGGTCGAGCTCCTACTCGTCAGCCTGGCGAGCTGCCTCACCGCCGGGGTGGCGGCGGTGGCCCAGAACCGGGGCATCCAGCTGCGTTCGGTCAACGCCACCCTCGAGGGCGACATGGACATCCGAGGCATCCTCGGGGCCGATCCCGACGTGCGCAACGGTTTCAGCGGGATCAAGGTGAGCTATTCGATCGACGCTGACGCCACCGAGGACGAGAAGAAGGCGCTCGTGGCGCAGTCACAGAAACGATCCGCCGTGTACGACATCGTGACCAACCCGACGAGCGTCACGGTCGAGGTGAATTGACCTTCCCTTCCTGACCGGAACTACGAGCCTCGTTGCGTAGCGTCACCACCGCCATCGTCGGAGCCGGCCAGTCGGCCCTGGCGATGAGCCGGTATCTGGCCGAAGCCTCGATCGACCACGTCCTGTTGGAGCGGGGCGAGGTCGCCGAGTCCTGGCGATCGGCTCGTTGGGACTCGCTGCGTCTTCTCACGCCCAACTGGCTGAACCGCCTGCCGGGATACCGCTACCAGGGGGACGAGCCCGACGGCTTCATGTCGATGCCGGAGGTGATCGACTACATCAGCACTTACGCCTCCACGATCTCGGCTCCGATCGAGACTCATACCGAGGTCACGGGTGTGCGGAGCGTCGAGGAGGGTTTCGAGGTCCTCACGACCGCGGGTGAGTGGAAAGCGCGCACCGTGGTGCTCGCCAGCGGGCCGTACAACCAACCGGATGTCCCCGGCATTGCCGGCGCCATCCCACCGGAGGTCACCGGCATCTCGCCGGCCGAGTACCGCAACGCCGAGCAGCTCGAGGACGGCGGCGTGCTCGTGGTGGGTGCGGCGGCGACCGGGGTCCAGCTGGCCGACGAGATTCACCGCTCCGGGCGACCCGTCACGCTGGCGGTCGGCAGTCACGTCCGCCTTCCGCGTGTGTACCGGGGCATGGACATCATGTGGTGGCTCGACGCCGCCGGCATCCTCGACGAGCGCTACGACGAGGTGGACGACGTCGTGCGCGCTCGCAACGTGGCCTCGTTCCAACTCGTCGGATCGCCAGCGCGCGCGACGGTGGATCTCAATGCCCTGCAGGAGGTCGGGGTCCGGCTCGTCGGCCGGCTCGCCGGGGTGACCGAGGACGGTACGGCACAGTTCTCCGGCTCCCTCTCCAATCAGTGCGCCTTGGCCGATCTCAAGCTCGGCCGGCTGCTCGACTCCGTCGATGACTGGGCGACCGCACACGGGCTCGACGGCGAGACCGAACCGGCCGAGCGCTTCGAGCCCACGCGGGTTCCGGAGAACCCGCCGTTGATGTGCTCGTTTCGCTCCCTCGGCATCAAGACGGTCGTCTGGGCGACGGGCTATCGGTCCGAGTACCCGTGGCTGCACATCCCCGTGCTCGATCCGAAGGGGCGGGTCCGCCACGACGGAGGTGTCACGCCCGTGCCGGGGCTCTACCTGATCGGCGCCCCGTTGCTACGTAGGCGGAAGTCAACCCTCATCGATGGAGCCGGCGAGGACGCCCGGGACCTGAGCACTCACCTGATCGGGCACCTCGACGAGGTGGCGCGAGCGTTCTGATCGCCGCCACAGTCAGCTAGCCGGGGCGCGGGCCCGGACGGAGCGGCCGTTTGGCGTTGATCACACCGGTGTCGAAACCCGCCAGATGCAGCCCGCCGGCGAATCGAGCGTGCTCGATCTTGAGGCAGCGGTTCATCACGACCTGAAGACCGGCGGCGTGGGCGAGTTGCGCGGCTTCGTCGCTCCAGAGCCCGAGCTGAGCCCAGAACGTCCGGGCCTTTGCGGCGATCGCTTCGGCAGCGACCTCGGGGAGATCCGAGGCCCGGCGAAAGACGTCGACGAGATCGGGGGGCTCGGGAAGATCGGCCAGGGTCGGGTAGACCGGGTGGCCGAGGATCGTCTGCTCTCGCGGGTTGACAAACCAGACGATGAAGTCGGTGCTCGAGCTGAGCAGGTAGGTGGCGACGAAATAGCTGGCCCGAGCCGGGTCCGAGGAGGCGCCGACGACAGCAACCGTCCGCGTCTCGTTGAGGATCTGCAGACGCTCCCGGGCCGAGGGCGGACGCCACGGGCCAGATGGCTCGGACTTGTGTTCGGCGGCGACGCCGACGGTCACCCGGCTACCTTCGTTGCGGCGGACAACGCCTGGTCGAAGTCCCAGATGATGTCGTCGAGGTCCTCGAGGCCCACCGATACCCGCACCAGGTCGGCGCTCACGCCAGCGGCCGCCTGCGCCTCCTTCGAGAGCCGACGGTGCGTCGTGGTGGCCGGGTGGATGACGAGGGTGCGGGTGTCGCCGATGTTGGCGAGGTGGCTGGCGAGCTCGACCGCTTCGATGAACGCCCGTCCGCCTTCGAGTCCACCCTTGAGGCCGAAGGAGAACACGGAGCTGGGTCCTCCGGGGAGGTACCGGCGAGCCAGGTCGTGGTAGGGCGAGCTGCTCAGCCCGGCGTAGTTCACCCAGCTGACTGCGGGGTGCTCGGCCAGGTACTCGGCCAACGCCTGGGCGTTGCGGACGTGGGCATCCATGCGGAGGGAGAGGGTCTCGAGGCCCTGTAGGAGGAGGAAGGCGTTCAATGGCGCCAGGCAGGTGCCGAAGTCCCGCAGCTGCTCGACGCGCAGCTGTGTGCAGAACCCGTACTCCCCGAAGTTGTCCCAGAAACGCAGCTCGCCGTAGCTCGGCACCGGTTCGGTCATGCGAGGGAAGCGGCCATTCGACCAGTCGAATCGGCCGCTCTCGACGATCACGCCACCCATGGAGGTCCCGTGGCCACCGATGAACTTCGTCGCCGAGTGCACGACGACGTCGGCGCCGTGTTCGAAGGGCCGGCACAGATGTGGCGTGGCCATCGTGGAGTCGACGAGCAAGGGGACGCCCGAGCTGTGGGCGGCGTCGGCCAGGGCGGCGAGATCGGCGACGACACCGGCGGGGTTGGCAACGATCTCGGTGTACACCGCCTTCGTTTCTGGGCGGATGGCGGCCGCGAAGGCCTCAGGTTGATCCGGAGGCACGAACGTCGTCTCGATGCCGAGGCGACGCAGCGACACGTCGAGGAGGGAATGGGTGCCTCCGTAGAGAGCGGCGCTCGCCACGATGTGATCGCCCGCACCCGCCAGCGCCGTGAAGAGAATCAGCTCGGCCGCCTGACCGCTCGACGTCGCCACCGCCCCGATCCCACCCTCCAGGCTGGCCATGCGCTCTTCGAAGGCGGCGACGGTGGGGTTGGCGATGCGGGTGTAGATGTTCCCGTACTTCTGGAGGGCGAAGAGGTCGGCGGCGTCGGCGGAGTCCTCGAAGACGAAGCTCGTCGTCTGGTAAATGGGGACGGCCCGGGCGCCAGTGGACGGATCGGGGCGATTGCCTGCGTGGATGGACCTGGTCCGGAAGCCCCACTCGTGATCGTCCATCAGCTGGATGCTAGCGAGAATTCCTGACTGTATACATCGACGTTATGGCTTAAGCCGGGTGACGACGGCCGATTCCAGCCCGGACGCTGAAACCACCCCGGCTGAGGGGGCAGGACTCGGTGGCGACCGGCGTTGCTAGCGTTTCGGGTCGTGAGTACGGCGCCAGAGGATCGTCCGGCCGCTCACGACGCTCGGTCTTGGAAGCTGTCGCTTCGTTTCCTCCTCGCTCTCGGATGGCTTCTCCTCGTCACGAGCATCTCGTTCGTGCGGGCAAGCCCGAGGCCGCGTCCGCCCGCCGGCGAGCCGGAGACGTGGAAGGTGTGCCTATTGGCGGCGATGACGATCGTCGTCTTCGGCGGCTTCGTCGCCCTTACGGCCTATGGGCATCCTCAGACGATGCCACCCGGCCTCGCTCACTGAGGTCGCCGGCGGAGATCACCGCTCGACGAAGCCGTACACCTGGTCGTTCGAGATGGCCAGCAGGTGACCGTCTCCAAACGACGGAGTCGGAAAGTCGGTGGCGGCGCCGTTGATCGAGAACCGCTCGACTGCCTTGCCGGTGCGCGGACTCAGGGCGAACAGGTTCCCGCTTGAGATGGTCCACACGAGCCCTCCAGCCAGGATCGGCGGCCCGCCGGCGCCTGTCGGGGTCTGCCAGAGCACCCTCAGCTTCAGCGTCTTCGCGTCCGTGGCGACTGCCATCACACCGTTCTCGCAGGGCAGGTACACGGTGCTGCCCGAGAAGGCGACGCCTCCGTCCACGTCGTTGCCGCAGATGTTGGTCTTCTCGTCAACCTGTCCGCCGATGCCGCCGAGCCGGGAGGCGCGCAAGAGGTACACAGTCTGCGACTTGCCCGCCTGCACGACGAGGCCGTTAGGGAGGACTGCCGGTACCGATGAGCCCAGATCGCGGTCGTTGGCGTTGTCGTCGTACCAATCCGATGGCGCGAAGACCTGCAGCAGCTTCAGCGAGGGCGACAGCTCGAGGACGGAGTCGCTGTCGTCGTAACGGCCGGGCGAGTGCACCGAGCCGTTGCCGGCCGCCACCCAGACGTCTCCCTTGGCGTTCAGCACGGGAGCCCCGCCTCCCATCCAAATGGCGCCCTGCGAGTCACCGGCGTGCGCGTCCACCTCGAAGAAGTGGGCTTTGCCCCCGCTCACCGGCACCGACTCGACCCACCCGTGGTAGCTGGAGCAGTCGCCGTAGTTGCCTCCGAACCCGAAGACGACCTCGCCGCCGTCCAGCGTCAGCGAGGCGCGCTGGAGGATGGCAGCGGTGTCGGCGCCCGGCGGGTCAACGTGCTGCTTGACGATGATGGCCCCGTCTGCAGTGCTGAGCCCGTAGAACTCGTGGCGGGGCCGGCCGCTCACGAGCTCGTCAGCCACGACGAAGATCTCGCCCCGGGCGGTGTCGATCACCGGTGTCGAGGTGATCCCGACCGTCGGCCCGATGTTGCCGCAGGGCAGGTCGCCGGAGGGGACGGGAGTGGCGAGATGCCGACTCCACACGACGTGCCCATTCGAGACCGAGAGGGCGTAGACGGTGTCGTTCTCGGTGGCCATGTACACCCTGTCGTCCCAAACGAGGGGCTCCCCGTACAGGTTCCCGTCGAGCGCGGGCGACGTCCAGGCGTGGCGGACCGAGAGGAGCTTGAGGCCCGCCGGTGCGGCGCCGGAGCCGCCGAGGTTGGCGTGATACACGGTCCAGTTGGAGTCGGCGCCGGTCACCGTCCTGGCGCCTTCGCTCTCGGCCAAGACGTGTTTCGCTGGCATCGCCCGCGGGCCGGCCGAGAGCGTCGTTGCTGCCGCGGCCCCGCCGCCGGACATCCCGGCGAGCAGGGCCAGGCTCGAGATGCCCGTGGCGAATCGTTTGCCTGACCGCATCGGACGCAGTCCGATCGATCGCTTCGACGTGTCGGAACCCATGCGCAAGTCTGCCCCGCGAGCGTCGCGTGGGCGTGGCACTCCCCGGCCACTGCGGAGGGGTGGTAGGCGCCCGCCGCTGGGACGCTCGTCGGTCTCGCCCGGCTGGAGGTTCTCGTGCAAGCCGGCAAGCCCTCACGCGGGCGCAGGCATCTCGCCCAGGTGACACCGGGCGCTCGTCCGAGCAGAATCGAGTCACTTCCAGGGAAAGGCGCAGGAATGTGGAACTCCTTTAGAACCGACGCAGACGTCTCGATCACCGCCTCGATCGAGTCCTACCCAGGCGGGGGAGGCGATCGGCTGCACGCCTATGTCGTGCGACCGGAAGCCAGTGCCCCCGTTCCCGGCGTCGTGCTCGTGCACCACATGCCGGGCTGGGACGAGTTCTCCCAAGAGTTCGCAGAACGACTTGGCCGTCACGGCTACATGGTGATCTGTCCCGACTTGTACTGCCGCTTCGGCCACGGCAGCCCCGACGATGTCGCAGCCACCGTCCGCGCCCAGGGGGGTGTTCACGACGCCAGCGTCGTGGCGGACTGCGAGGCGGCGCTCGGCTGGCTACAGGGTCAGCCTGGCTCCAACGGCAAGGTCGGCATCATCGGTTCGTGCTCCGGTGGACGTCACGCCCTGCTGGCGGCGTCCAAGGTCAGCGGCTTTGCTGCCGCGGTGGACCTGTGGGGAGGCGGGGTGGTCATGTCCGACGACCAGCTCAGCCCGGCCCGTCCCGTGGCACCGATCGAGCTCACGAAGGATCTCGGTGCCCCTTTGCTCGGGCTGTTCGGCAACGACGACCAGCACCCGACCCCTGAGCAGGTGAATCTGCACGAGGCGGAGCTGACAAAGCACGGCAAGGCTTACGAGTTCCACCGTTACGACGGCGCCCGGCACGGTTTCTTCTACTACCACACCCTCATGTACCGACCCGAGCAGGCGATGGACGGCTGGGGCAAGGTCTTCACCTTCTTCGAGAACCACCTGAGGAGCTGAGCGACCACGCGGACGGCGACCCTGGGACAGAAAGAGCGACCGAGTCGATCGTCCTCCGCCTCTCAAAGGTGTGTATACGATGCCCGCATGGCCGAAGGGCCGCCACTGTCAGCCGAGGTGTTTGACACCCTCTTCCGCGAGGCTGCCGCGAGCGAGTGGGTTCAGCGGGTTCTCGGCGGTGACCTCCCTCCAGGCGTTGATGCCTTTTCCTTCATCACCCTTGACGGTCTTCACGACATCGCCGTACTGCTGGCGGAATGCCGAGGCCGTACCCTGCTCGACCTCGCTTGTGGGCGCGGTGGCCCGGGTCTGTGGCTGGCCCGCCAGATCGGTGCTGACCTGGTTGGTGTCGACTTCTCCGCCGTCGGCATCGACCACGCCAGGTCGAGAGCCGCCGACATCGCCCCTGACGTTCAGGTCAACTACGTCGTGGCCGACGCCGCCAACACGACCCTGCCCGACGACTCAGTCGACGGAATCGTCTGCGTCGATGCCATCCAGCTCATGACTGACAAGATCGGGGTGCTGGCCGAGGTTCGTCGAGTGCTCAGGCCTGCTGGCCGCGCCGTGCTGACGACGTGGGAGGAGTCCGAGCGCCTGGCAGATCTCGCAGCTCTCTTCGAGGCGGCTGGGCTCCTGGTCGTCAGCGTCGAGGAGCGGCCGGATTGGCTAGCCCGCGAGCGCGCGATCTACGAGCGCGCTTTGACCGATGCGCCCCGCTACCCCCATGACGCTGGGTTGCAAAGCCTGGCTCAGGAGGCCGAGGTCGCCTTGCTCCTCTCCACAAGACGCGTATTGGGTGTTGCGAAGAAGCCGCGCTGATCAAGGGTGAGGAACGCTCTGCCCATACTCGAGCGACCGGCAAGATCCGACTCCCTAACAGGAAGTCCACAGATCGCCTACACCGCCCACTGCCTGTCCACACCTTGTCCACCCGTCCACTTGCGTCGACGATGCGCGGCGGCTGTACTACAGACCGGCATGCGGCGCACACCCGCCGGACGCCGGAGCAGGCTGGCATATCCGACAGGTTCGCCGGGGGGCGAACCGACAGTAGGACGGAAAGGTAAAGGCACCTCAGCAACGCACTCTTGAACGAATACGCACCCGTTCCCGGGAAGTCGACGGACAAGAGGCAAGGTGAGGCTGGACAACTGAATCGATCATCGGGTGGTCGACTGGAGCCGACCGGGCACTTCCGAGCTCAACGGGAGGATGTGCCACCTCTCAACCATGGAGTCATCCGATGTTGCGACGACCGGCCGGGTGATCGTACCCGGCCGGTTTAGCGTCCGCGTGACCGACAGCATCTCGCAGGCAGTCTGGTAACGGTCAGCCTGCAGCCGCAGGCAGGATCCGGACAGCGGCGGGACGCCCGGCTGAGGGACTCGGTCTTCCTGGGGCGCTCCGAGCTCCCTTGCCCATTGGCAGAGGATCGCGATCGTCTCCGCCGAGCCGCCGTCCAGCCGTGAAGGATGCGCGTACCAGCGACGGAGATAGCAAGTAGGAGTTGCAGTAGAGACAGTGCGAATAGACACATACGATGCCCACTAAGAGCTCTTGCGGGTTCACCATCTCGAGACCGCTCGCGATCTGGAAGGACTCGCGGCGCGGACGACCAGTGGGCTACCGTTCCTCCATCGCGAGTCGCGATGAGTTTGGGAGGGTCGAGTCGTCTATGCCTGTAAACCGATGACGACAGCACTGTGCCACGACCGCCTGTCGGGCAAGAGCTGCGAGAGCCTGGGGAGGTACAGATGAGCGGCGTACGAGTGCTCGTTGGCACGCGGAAGGGCGCCTTCGTTCTGACGTCGGACGGCAAGCGGCAGAGCTGGGACATCAACGGTCCCCATTTCGGTGGCTGGGAGATTTACCACGTCAAGGGCTCTCCCGCTGACCCCGACCGACTGTATGCGTCGCAGTCCACCGGATGGTTCGGGCAGGTCATCCAACGCTCCGACGACGGCGGGTCGACTTGGGAGGCCGTGGGCAACCAGTTCCAGTACGACGGCGTGACCGGCACGCACCAGTGGTACGACGGAACGCCGCACCCTTGGGAGTTCGCCCGCGTCTGGCACCTCGAGCCATCGCTGACCGATCCCGACACCGTCCTCGCCGGCGTCGAGGACGCGGCGCTGTTCCGATCTACCGATGGCGGTCAGAACTGGCGCGAGCTCGCAGGACTCCGCGGCCATGGATCGGGGGCGTCCTGGCAGCCGGGGGCCGGTGGCATGTGCCTGCACACGATCCTCGTCGATCCGAGCGACGCCGACCGCGTGTTCGTGGCCATCTCGGCCGCTGGCGTCTTCCGCACCGACGACGGTGGGGAGAAGTGGCGTCCCGTGAACCACGGTCTCCGATCCGAGGGCATCCCTGACGCCGACGCCGAGGTCGGCCATTGCGTTCACCGCCTCGCCATGCACCCGTCGCGCCCCGAGGTCCTGTACATGCAGAAGCACTGGGACGTCATGCGCAGCAACGACGCCGGCGAGTCCTGGGATGAGATCAGCGGTGACCTACCCTCGGACTTCGGCTTCTGCATCGATGTTCACGCGCACGAGCCGGAGACCATCTACGTCGTCCCCATCAAGAGCGACTCGGAGCACTTTCCGCCAGACGGGAAATTGCGTGTGTATCGCAGCCGGACCGGCGGCAACGAGTGGGAGCCGCTCACGAAGGGGCTTCCGCAGAGCCACTGTTACGTCAACGTGCTCCGCGACGCAATGGCCGTGGACTCGCTCGACTCCTGCGGCGTGTACTTCGGCACGACAGGGGGCCAGGTCTATTCCTCAGCCGACGCCGGCAACAGCTGGGCGCCCATCGTGAGGGATCTGCCGGCCGTTCTGTCGGTCGAGGTCCAGACGTTGCCGTGATCCGCGTCCGGCTGCCGGCGCACCTGCGAAACCTCGCACACGTGGATCGGGAGGTAGAGCTCGAGGTCCCCGGTCAGCCGACTCAGCGAGCGTTGATCGACGCCCTCGAGGCCCGCTATCCGGTGCTGCAAGGGACTTTGCGCGACCCCGTTACCCAGCAGCGCCGGGCGTTCGTGCGCTTTTTCGCCTGCGAGGAGGACCTCTCCCATGAACCGCCGGACGCCCCGCTGCCCGACGCCGTGACGACGGGAGCCGAGCCATTCTTCGTGATCGGCGCGATGGCGGGCGGCTGATCACTTCTCGACTTTCCCGCCTCGCCGGCACAGCACGAGTGAGCCACCACGCCGACCGGCGCGGTGGCTCACTCATAGCGATTGCCCCTCTTGATGGTTATCGAGGATCGACTCCCGCTTGCTACAGCCCCGCTGTTACCTTGCCGGACTCGATTGCGGTGATATAGACGGAGGTGGCGTAGGTGTTCCCATCCTTCCCGGCGCCGACGCACTTCACCTCGGCAACGCCGGTGGCGGTGATCGTGCCGGCCACCGTCAATGACATCGCCCCGTAATTCAAAGGTGTGCTCGAGGGTCCGAGAAGGCCGACATCGACACTGTCGCTGGCCGTGCCGAGGGTGAGCGTGCACTCGGTCAAATCGGAGCTATTGCTTGCGCTCTCGTCCTCGAGCGACAGATCCGCATTCGCGACGTAGCTGCCCGCAGGAAGGATGAGGCCGAGAACACTGCCAAGAGTCGCAGGGACGTGGACGTTCGTGGCAGACACGAAGATGGTGTTGCTCGGTCCCGTGGCTCCCGTTGCTCCCGTTGCTCCCTTGGCTCCGGGCGCTCCAGGTGCTCCGGGCGATCCCTTGGCTCCCCGCGGGCCCTTCCTGTCCCAGGAGACGGCGAGGGAGCCGGAACCACAGGCTTTCGCACTCGTGCCCACCTTCGAGAGCGTCCCGTCCTTGAGGCAGGCGTGGAACACGGTGCTTGCCCGTGGGCTGGGGGCGGCAGCGATCGCCGTCGTCACGCCGACAGCCAGCACAGCGCACACGACGGCGACGGCGACTAGTGGGCGCCCCGCTCTTGCCTTCATGGCTTCCTCCTCCCTAGCGACCCCGCGCCGATCCGGTCGCACGGCAAACGACACCCGCAGGCGATGTCCATCTGTACCCCTTCCTCATATGTCCGAGAAGTGCCGGGTCACCCTCAGGCGACGTCACCGGCGGGACTGTGTCACTCACCGTAGGGACGGTGCGGCCGAATCGAATCGGGGATTTCCCTAGTCCTTGGCAGGCATCGGCGGGCGCCCACCGTGTGAGACGGTGCACGTGGCTGTATCGCCCATCCGCGGACCACGACCCGCTCAGGTGAGCGAGAAGCCGACCGTTCGATCGGACGAAACGCCGTGTTGGGCGAAGAAGCCCTCGACGGCGGACGCCTCGAGCGGGCGGGCGAACAGGTACCCCTGGCCGCAGGCGCAGCCCGCTTCCCGAAGGCGCCCGAGCTGATCTCGAGTCTCGATGCCCTCCGCAACGGTCTTCAATCCGAGCACTCCACCCAGCTGCACGAGTGCTCGGATCAACACACCTTGATCCGCCGATGCCGTCCCGCCCGAAACGAAGGAGCGGTCGATCTTCAACTCGTCCACGGGGAACCGTTGCAAGTACGCCAGCGATGAGTAGCCCGTCCCGAAGTCGTCAATCGACAGGGTGACCCCCAACTCCTTCAGCTGATCGAGCCTGCGGACCGTGACGTCGGTGTCGCGCATGATCGTGCTCTCGGTGATCTCGAGGGTGAGCAGGCCAGGCTCGAGCCTTGAACGCTCCAGGGCCTCTTGCACGCAGACGACGAGGGTGTCGGACTCCAGCTGGCGCGCCGACACGTTCACCGACACGCCGATGCCGCCGTAGCCTGCGTCGTGCCAAGCGCTCACTTGCCGGCAGCTCTCCTCGAGCACGATCCTTCCGACCGCTGCGATCAGCCCGGACTCCTCGAGGGCAGGCACGAAGGCCGCCGGCGAGATCACTCCGCGAGTGGGATGGTGCCATCGCACGAGTGCCTCCACCTTGACGACAGATCCGTCATCGAGGTTCAGGATCGGTTGGTAGAGCACCCGGAACTGTCCGAGGGTGAGCGCCGTCCGCAGCTCGGTCTCGAGTTCGATCCGATCCGACAGAGCCGTGTGCACGTCCGGATCGAAGATCACGTACTGGTTCGGCCCGCGCGACTTGGCCTCGTAGAGCGCCACGTCGGCGTCCCGCATCAGCTGCTCGGCGCTCGGGCGCAACCCGGTGGCCACGCCGATACTGGCTCCCATCGAGATCCTGAGGCCGCCGGAAAGCTCGTACGGTTCGTTGAGGACGGCGAGCAGGCGTTCGGCGATGAGCTCCGCGCCTACCGCCACCGACGAGCCCTCGGCGAGGACGACGAACTCGTCACCGCCGAAGCGCCCGATGCTGTCCGATGCCCTCGTAGTGACCACGAAGCGTGCAGCCACGGCGCGAAGCAGCTCGTCGCCGGCGTCGTGGCCGTATGAGTCGTTGATGAGCTTGAAGCCGTCGAGGTCGATCACCAGCACGGCGACGGGCAGGTGGTCTCTCTCGGCGCGAGCCAGCATCTGTTTTGCGCGATCGAAGATGAGCGTCCGATTCGGCAGCCCCGTCAACCCGTCGTGGAACGCTTGATGCTCGAGCTCCCGCGTCCGCTCGTCGACAAGGTCGAGGGCGCGTGAGCGCGACCGGCTGAGCAGTTGGATCAGCAGGAACAAGAGCATGGAGACGAGTAGCCCGACGGCGAGGACGGCGAGACCCTGCTCCGAGGCGGGCACTCCGGCCGCCCCGACAGCAGACGGGGTGAAGGCGGCTTCCCACCCGTTGTCGCCGAGGCGGAGCGTGTCGGACACCGCCCCCGCCGGACGGGTGCCCAGCTGCTGGATGGGCACGATGGTCCCACCGGGGTTGCGGTACTCGAGCGCGAGGCCTGCGGCGTGCTCGCCTTGGAACACCGGGGCAAGGATCTGTGCTGCATCGAAGAGGGTGAGGACCCATCCCTGCAGGGCCTGTTGCCGTGCCGGGGCCGTCTTCGGGACGAGCCCGCCGGCATACACGGGTGAGAAGACCGCCATGAGCCCGCTTTGGGATAGGAAGGACGTCGGGGCCACCCGGGGTGCACCGACGATCGGTTCGCTGAACAGCGAAGCGATCGTGGACACGGTCGCCCTACCGGTCGAGGCGGCGGCGGTCAGCAACGACTTGACTTGTTGAGCGCAGTAGTCGAAGTCAGGGTTGACGTAGGAGGCGAAGCGAACCAGGAGCGAGGTTGAGAGCTTGGCGGGAAGGTTGCCGACTGCGACGACACCGAACCGGGTCAAGCAATACGGGCCCGGTGAGCCGGTGGGGGTGACCGAGAAGCGACCGTGGAGGGGAAGCCCGAAGGGAGGGTCCGACTCGGTAATGGCAGCAAAGTGATGCAGGCGAGTGGGTGGGACCACCTCGATGTAAGTGAGTCCGAGGGCCCCTGGATAGGGGACGCGTGCGTCGAGTATCGAGAACCATCGTGCGAGCTGTCGGTTCGTGAGCCCGGGTGTGGTGGCGAAGAGCGTCGAGGCCGTGCCGGTGAAGTCTCCGTCGCGCTGCAACGCGCTCGTCAGCGTCGCCGACGCCCCGGCAGCTGTCGTTCCGGACGCCTGAGCCTGCTGGGTGCGCACGTAGGACTGCCACGTCCGATCACCGAGGGCCGACGCCGAGGCGCCGACGAGGAGGGCACCGAGGGCGAGGAGCGCCCCACGGTGAAAGCGCCGTTGCTCGCGGTCGACCGACTGCTTGCCGCCGGAGGTGAGCGACCGACCCCTCGACCGATTACGCACCCGACGAGTATCGGCGTGTCAGTGGACTGCCTGTAGCGATGGCAGCGATGAGGTGGCAGGGACTGCTCGGTTCATCTCGGTGTCGGCGTCCCCCCGGCGAAGAGCGTCCCATCTCGGCGCCGAACTTCTAGCCGATGGTTGGCACATGCATGTCGCCTGCCCCGTCGTGATCATCAAGCAAGCCGGAGACAGCTAAAGCGAAGCGGACCCCCCCGCCGAGTGGCAGCATCGTCCCATGCGATTAGGCGGCGTGCACGCCACTCGAGAAGGGTCACGGCTATGAACAACGACGTCTACGGGCGCGAGTTGCTCCGCCTGCAGACCGAGCTCGTCAAGATGCAGGAATGGGTGCGGCAGGAGCGCCGCCGCCTCGTGGTGCTCTTCGAAGGCCGAGACGCCGCCGGCAAAGGCGGCATCATCAAACGCATCACCGAGTACCTGAACCCGCGGTGGTGCCGCGTGGCCGCCCTGCCCGCCCCGACCGAGCGCGAGCGCACGCAGTGGTACTTCCAGCGCTACGTCGAGCACCTCCCCGCCGGCGGCGAGATCGTGCTCTTCGATCGCAGTTGGTACAACCGGGCCGGTGTGGAGCGGGTGATGGGCTTCTGCACCGAAGAAGAGGTGGAGCGGTTCTTTCGCCAGTGCCCTGCCTTCGAACGGATGTTGCTCGACGACGGCGTCCTCCTCGTGAAGTACTGGTTCTCCGTCTCGGACGAAGAGCAGGACAAGCGGTTCAAGGGTCGCCTGAAGGATCCGCTCCGGCGCTGGAAGCTGAGCGACATGGATCTCGAGGGTCGCAACCGCTCGGTCGAGTACTCCAAGGCGAAGGACGAGATGTTCGCCTACTGCGACACACCCGACTCGCCGTGGTGGGACGTTGAGGCGGACGACAAGCAGCGGGCTCGTATCAACTGCATGGCCCACCTGCTCTCGGTGGTCCCCTATGAGCCGCGCAAGATCCCGAAGCCGAAGTGGAAGCCGCGGCCCAAGTCGGACGACTACCGGCGCCCGCCGCGAGACCGCTACCGCTACGTGCCGGACCACGCCGCCACCCTCGCTCCCACGGCTCGGCCGCGCCCGCACCGCCCGTAGGCTCTGCCGGGAGGGCGGTCAGCGGCAATGCGGGCGTGTTCGGGGTCGGCTGCTCTCGGTTTCGAGCGCGTGAACCCGCGACACCGGCGGGGCGGCCAAAGAGGTGTGAGAGAAGTGAGAAAGGAGTCGCATGCCTCTCAGCGGTGAGTACGAGCCGAGCCCGGCGGCATGGGTACGAGAGCAGGTGGAGGAGTACGAGCGCTCCGGCGGCGAGCGTGCCAACACGCTGCGCGACACCGGCCTTCCCGTCATCGTCGTGACGACCCGCGGCCGGCACAGCGGCAAGCTTCGCAAGTCACCGCTCATGCGGGTGGAGCACGGCGGCGAGTACGCCCTCGTGGCTTCGAAAGGCGGCGCCCCCTCCCACCCGGTCTGGTACCACAATCTCGTGGCGGATCCGCTCGCCGTCACGATTCAGGACGGCCCGGAGCCCTTCGACGCCCAGGTGCGCGAGCTGAGCGGAGCCGAGCGGGACCTCTGGTGGCAGAGGGCCGTGGCGGCCTATCCGCCCTATGCCGAGTACCAGCTCAACACCGATCGTCAGATCCCGGTGCTGCTCGCAAGCCCCCGCCGCTGAGCGAGCTCAGCCCGCTAGGTAGTAGCGGTAGACGTCGCCGTCGAGCACCCGGGCGATGCGCCGTTGGGCGATGAGCAGGGCCAGGTGAGCACCGGTCTCGGCGACGGCGAGCATCTGGTTGAAGAGATCGAGTTCGTCGACCCTACGCTCCCGTCGAGTCCACCGAAGGCGGCAGGCGACCTCGAAGGCGGTCTCGGCTCCGCCGGCGACGGCTGCCTCGATCTCTTCGAGCCGCCTGCCGTGGTGGTCGACGAGCTCGTCGATGCGGGCGTGCACGCTGGGGGCCACGGGGCCGTGCGCGGGCAGCAGGAGGGCATCCGGGCGCTCCCGCACGCGGGCAAGGGAGCCGAGGAATTCGCCGAGCGGGTCGGGAGACAGCAGCGGCTCGAAGCCGATCGAGGGAGTGATCGTCGGCAGCACGTGATCGCCGGCGAAGAGCAGCCGGCCGACGAGATCGTGAAAGACGACGTGACCTCTCGTGTGACCGGGGGTTTCGACGACGATGAGCTCTCGTCCGGAGGCGACGACGACCTCGCCGTCTTCCAGCCAGTCGTCGGGGGATTCCCATTCGGAGCGGTCGGGTGGCGCATGCCCGGCCATGCTGGCGACGATGCCCTCCACGAGGTGGGCTGCTCCGAAACGGCTCAGCTGGTGAAGCTGCGGCTCGAGGGGCAGTCGGTCCGGGTCCTGCAGGACTTCGAGCGACGCCCGCTCGCCGAGGCCGAGGCTCACGGGCGTGTGGAACTCCCGGCGCAGGGTGATCGCTTGGGTGAAATGGTCCCGATGGAGGTGGGTGATGAGAAAGCGGCGGATGTCGCCCACCGCGCAGTCGAGCGACTTGAGCGCCTCCTCGAGTCGCTCACGTGCGTCGGGGACCGCCCAACCGGAGTCGATGAGCAGCAGGCCATTGCCGTCCACGACGGCATACACGTTGACGGCACGGAGGTTGTCGTTCGGTAGCGGCAGGGGGATCCGGTAAATGCCGGGGGCAACCTCCTCGACGGCAGCAGCCGACCAGTCGTCCCGCCCTCCTGCGACCTCGCTCATAGTCGGCCTTCCTGTCACGCCCGCGTCCGGCAGAAACCGCATGCGGACTGGGCAAGGCACGGGTTTCGGGTCTTTCGACTCTTCACAGCCGCCCCTCGCCGGCCCAGTATGGCTCCGAAGAGGACGAAAGAAGACGCAAGGGGTCTGGCTTAGCCGAACCTTAGTCGTGGCTCGCTGGGCGGCCCCGGAGAGGGGTGCCCATGAGGCGCACCAGCATTGTCTTGATCATCTGCGGAGCCTTGTTCCTCGCGGGCGCCGGGGCGTGGAGCACGATGGCCGTGTCGAGGCTCGTGAAATTCCCGCTCAGCACGGACTCGACCCTGCAGTACACGGGCCACTTCGTCACCTACGTCAACGCCCACACCGGCGCCACGCTCGCTCAACCGACGTCGGCGGCGCTGACCGTCGACCGCACGATCAAGGCGGTCCCCTCGGAGAGCAGCTCGAGCACCGCCATCGTCACCGAGCAGATCGCCCTCCACTACGCCGGCACCACGGCGCACGAGACCAACGTCTATGCGATCGATCGCACGTCGATGTGCAACGTCGCCAACGCCCGCGCCTGCACGTTCGCCCCCGGCAACCCTTACCCGGCGGCCGGGAGCTACTACGTGACGCTGCCGATGAACATCAAACCGGGCGTCACACAGATGAACATCTGGAAGCCTGAGACGGGTACCACCTACCCGCTCGAGGCGCTCCCCTCCGGTGCACAGCCCTCCAGCCTCGACGGACTGAAGGTGGCCTGGTTCTCCGGCACGCTGCCGATGACCCCGGTGGCGCCCTACGAACGGACGGCCCTCGCCCAGCGGGGACTGCCGATGACGATCACCCCGGCAAGCGTCGAGGTCAAGCTGAGCGCTGCCGGCATCTCGGTGCCTGCGCTCACCGCCGCACTGACGCCGAAGCTCACGCCCACGCAGCTGCACGAGGTCGCGACCGTGTTGGCGACCCCGGTCGCCCTGCATTACTACGCCTTCGGGTCGGGGCTGGTGGCCGCCAACACGAGGACCGGCGCCATCATCGAGCTGAAGGGCGTCATCGACGGCATCGCCGTCGCCCCTGAGACGAGCGGGCTGCACACCCTCATCGCCGTCATGGCCGCTCACCCGACCGTCAAAGGCGTGCCCGCAGCCCTCGCCGCGCTGCGCAGCCTCGCAGCCGCCCCGCCCCAGAAGGTCTACGAGCTGCAGTACACCCAGACGCCGGCTTCGATCGCCGCCATGGTGAGCACCGCCAACTCGCAGCTGCGCCAGATATCGATCGTCACCTACTACGTGCCGATCGGCATGGCCGTCCTCGGCCTGCTGCTGCTGCTCGGCGGCATCGTCATCAGGCTCCGCCGCCGGCGGATGCTCACGGCGATGGCCCTGCCCACTCCCCGGCTCGTGACCCCCAGTTCGGAGGCACCGACCAGCGGACGGCGCGTGGCATGAAGGGCCCTCGGTTGCTGAGCGGGCAAGAGGAAGGAGTCTCGTCATGAAGGAGCTCGTCGGAGGACAGATTCTCCTGCCGGCCTGGGACCGCTGGGCATCGACGGTGGCGTTCCATGACGGCGACTATCACGCCGACTACGCCCAGCACGGCGACCGTGTGCTGCGCCTCGCCAACGCCATGCACGACGAGCTCGGGCTGTCGCGGGGCGACCCGTTCGCCGTCCTGTCGGCGAACAGCCACCAGTACCTCGAGCTCTACCACGCCGCCTTCCTCGGGGCGGGCATCATCAACCCGCTCAACCTCCGGCTCGCCGCCCGCGAGCTGCAGACCATCCTCGCCGACTGCGAGGCCGAGGTGATCTTCGTCGACGAGTTCTTCGCCGAGCATCTGCTGCGCGCCCTGGCGCCGGTCCGCAAGTCCCTGCCCTTGCGCAAGGTGGTGCTCATCGGCGACGGCGAGCACGAGTGCGACCTCCGCTACTCCGAGCTCCTCGAGCTCGGCCACCCGAGGGTCCCCGAGGAGCCCGACGAGACCGATCCCGTCGTGCTCATGTACACCGGGGGCACGACAGGGCTGCCGAAAGGGGCCTTGCTCGAGCAGCGAGCCGAGATGCTGAACCTCTACCACATCGGCCTGACCGTCGGCCTCGACCCCGGTCGCGTCTACCTCCACCAGATCCCGATGTTCCACGCCGCCTCCATGGGCGGCATCCTCGGGATTCCCGCCATCGGCGGCATCTCGGTCTTCCAACCGCTCTTCGAGCCGGAGGCCGTCATGAAGCTGACGGAGGAGTACCAGGTCGACTGGACGACGGTCGTCCCGACGATGCTCGCCATGATCCTCAACCACCCGCAGTTCCGCCCGGAGCGGTTCGCCTCCATGCGCGACCTCGTCTACGGCGCCTCCCCGATGCCCCCGGCGCTCCTCGACCGCGTCCGGGAGGTGCTTCCTCACGTCGCCCTCTGGCAGGGCTACGGCATGACGGAGTGCTCGTCCGTGCTGACCTTCCTCACCGACGTCGACCACGCAGCGGGCGGGGAGCGCCTGCATTCGGCCGGCCGGCCGGTCCTCGGCGTACAGCTGTCCATCCAGGACCGGGGCGGCAACGCCCTCAAGCCTCACGAGGAAGGCGAGGTCTGCGCCCGTGCCGGCAACTTCTTCCGGGAGTATTGGCACCGGCCGAAGGAGACCGAAGCCGCCGTGCACGACGGCTGGTACCACACCGGCGATATCGGGCACTTCGACGAGGAGGGTTTCCTGTACCTCGTCGACCGCTCGAACGACATGATCGTGAGCGGAGGCGAGAACGTCTACTCGATCGAGGTCGAGAACGCCCTCAGCACCCACGCCGCCGTGGCCGAGGTCGCCGTCATCGGTGTTCCCCACGACACCTGGGGCGAGCAGGTGCACGCTGTCGTCGTCCCGCACGCCGGCACGGAGGTGACCGTCGCGGAGCTGCAAGAGCACGCCCGCAAGACGATCGCCGGCTACAAGGTGCCGAAGACGATCGAGTTCCGCTCCGAGCCGCTGCCGCTGTCCGGCGCCCTGAAACCCCTCAAGCGGGAGTTGCGCCAGCAGTACCTCGACCGGCTCGAGCCGCCCGCCGCCGTCGGCTGAGGCGCCGCCCCGGATCCGCCGAGCTCCCGGAAGCGGATCTCTCCTCGGGCCAGGGTGCCTCAGCGGGCGGCGGCGGAGGGGGCAGGCCGGGTGACGCTGCCGTTGACCGTCGCCAGCTGCCGAGCCGTGTGCTCTCGCAGCTCGGCCAGCTGAGAGTCCGTCAGCACGTCGCAGACCCAGTCCCAGTGCAGGGCGACCCACTCACGCGGCTGCGGAGGGGCGATGAACGCGCGGCCATCGTGCCGCCAGGCGACCGTCTCGTCTCGCAGCGTGCCGAGCTCGAGCGATGCGCCCGTCCAGTGGAGACCGCGACCGCGCACGGTCACCTCGTCGCCGAGCAGCTCCTGCACGCGTCCCCAGCGGACGCGACATTTCTCGAGGACGCGCAACGGCTCCGGCGACCGCCCGCCCTTGAGCAAGGCCACCCAGGGGTAGACGGAGAAGACGTGGAAGTTGTGGTGGGCGCACGCCGTGGCGGCGAGCGCCTCGGGGCTCGCCTGCCATCCGAGTGCCCCGCCGGTGCGGAACCGATGGTCGAGGAAGCCTGCCAACCTCGCCGGCGAGACGTTGTCCAGCAGGCCGTTGCCGATCCAGTAGGCCTCCACGACGCTGGCATCGAGCGGATCATCGATCTCGTTTGCGGCCGCGATCAGCTCGAGGTACGGCCAGGCACCTTCGAAACCCTCCGCAAGCGTCCGCAGATCGTCGCCACCGCCGCCGCCTGCTGCCTGCGCGAGGAGGGCACCCGAATCTGGTGGTCCACACAGCCCGAGGGAATTGGGCGGATAGGCAAAGCGGGCGAAGAGGGAGGCGCCCGTGGGTCGAGACGGTGTCGTGTCCATGCTCAGCAGCCCCTCGTGGCGGCGGAGCGCATCTCCTCGTGCACCTTGACGAGCTCGGCGGCCTCGTCTTCGGGCAGCACACGGACCGCCAGTCCGGTATGCGTCAGCAGCCAGTCCCCCGGCGCAACCTCGACGCCCTCGAACAGCAACAGCGCGATCGAGATTCGCCGATACGAGTCGCCGGCGGCGACGATGACGACGCCGTTGTCCGCGTCTGCAACCGCTACGACCTGCCCAACTTGCTCGACGCACATCAGCGGGCGCTCTCCCCGGCGGGCTGTGCCGGCGCCGGCGCCGTCAGCTCGCCGACGAGAGCCTCGACGGCGGCAGCGACCGGCGGGGAGAGGCCGACGCCGTCGCTCACGTCGGCCGCTTCGACGCCCAACAAGACGAGGCGATCCGGCAAGCGGTCGAGCACACGGCCGAGCTCGACCGCCTCGAGGACGCCGAGCCCGTGCGTGCTGACGGCTGCGGCGGGGGCGACGTCACCCCAGAGGCCTTTCGTGCACTCGAAGCGGTGAAGCGTGCCGGCCGGCCCGCCCGAGTCGACTGCGTCCACGAGCACGACGGTCTCCCGCCCGGTCCAGCGCTGCACGAGCGCCACCGGCTCGCCACTCTCCTCTACGAGATCCGTATCGTGCAGGCCGCACAGCCGAAGCCGCTCGATGGCGGCGATGCCGACGCCGTCGTCGTGTCGAAACGGGTTGCCGACGCCGATGATGAGCCTCCTGGTCACGTCGAGACCCGATCCACCCGCAGATCGAGGAAGTGAGTCGCGCAGGAGATGCAGGGGTCGTAGTTGCGGATCGTGTGCTCGCAGCGCGCCGTCAGAGCGAGGTCATCCAGCTGCAGGTTGGCCTCGACGACGTGCGCCAGGTCGTGCTCGATGGCTCGCTGGTTCTGCGAGGTCGGGGGAACGATGGTTGCCGCCGCGATCGTGCCGTCTCCGTCGATCTCGTAGCGGTGGTAGAGCAGCCCGCGGGGCGCCTCGCTGGCGCCGTGGCCGACACCGGCGCGGGGCACGACCTCGACCGCCGGCGCCGCAGGAGCCTCGTACTCACCGATGAGGCGGAGCGCCTCGTCGCAGGCGGCCACCACCTCGACGGCTCGCACGACGATGCTCTGGAAGGGGTTACGGCACTCGGGCCCGAGCCCGGCATCAGCTGCCGCTTGGCGGGCGACGGCCGGCAGGAGTCGGTGGTTCAAGCTGTAGCGAGCAAGTGGCCCCACGACGTACTCCCCGCCGTCCCAGCGCCCGTGGAGGGCGTTGCTGTGTTCGACGTGCTCCTCATGAATGTGCTCGGAGAACTCCGAGACGGGAATGTCCAGCCGCCCGCTCACCGAGCCGACGTTGCGTCCCATGATCGGGTACTCGCTGCCTCCGGCGAGCGCCACCAGCTCCCAGTCGCCTTCGTAGGCAGGGATGGGGAACCCGGCTACCCACTCCACGGTTTCGAGGGCGGCTCGGCGCGCCCACTCCAACTCCGGAACCAGCTCGGCCAGCTCGCCGTCCGACGGCAGGCGGTAGAAACCCCCAACCCGCACGTTGACCGGGTGGATCGCCCGGCCACCGATGACCTCGAGCAGGCGGTTGCCCACCTTCTTCAGGCGCAGCCCGCGCTCGACGACGGCTCGGTGGTCCCGCGCCATCGAGATGGCGCCGTCGTAACCGAGAAAGTCGGGCGCGTGCAGCATGTAGATGTGAAGGGCATGACTCTCGATCCACTCGCCGCAATACAGCAGCCGGCGCAAGGCGGCCAGCTGTCCGTCCACGACCGCTCCGCAGGCGTCTTCGATGGCGAGGCAGGCGCTCATCTGATAGGCGACCGGGCAGATCCCGCAGATGCGAGCCGTGATGTCCGGTGGCTCCTCGTAGCCCCTGCCCCGCAGGAAGGCCTCGAAGAACCGGGGCGGCTCGTAGATGTTCAACTGCACGGCGGTCAACTCGCCGTCTGTGATGGTCACGTGCAGCGCCCCTTCGCCCTCGACGCGAGCGAGGGCGTGCACGTCGAGCCGCCGGCTGCCGTTTCCGTGCGTCATCGTGGTGCCTCTTTCATGGGGAGCCGACCTCGCGAAAGCCCGGGGCGTCGGCGTTGAAGGTGTGGAAGACCCGGGTGATGGCGCCATCGGACATGGGAGCCGACCGCAGGAGCTGCACGAAGGCCGTGGCGTTGATCGTGTCGGCCGGCCCGTAGCAGCCGTAGCAGCCCCGGTCGAAGGCCGGGCAGATGGCGCCGCACCCGGCATGGGTGACCGGTCCGAGGCACGGGGTCCCATGTGCCACCGTCACACATGTCGTGCCTCGGCGCTTGCACTCGACGCAGACCGAGGACGACGGCAACCGAGGCGGCCGGCCGAGCAGGTACGACGAGACGACGTGCAGGAGCTGCGCCTTGTTGATGGGACAGCCGCGCAGCTCGAAGTCGACCTGGACGTGCTCGGACATCGGCGTCGAGGTGGCCAGCGTCTTGATGTACTCCGGCTCTGCGTAGACGACCGAGATGTACTCCTCCACGTCGGCAAAGTTGCGCAGTGCCTGCACTCCGCCTGCCGTGGCGCACGCCCCGATCGAGATGAGCACCTTCGACTGCGCGCGAATCTGGCGAATCCGTTCGGCATCGTCGGCCGTCGTCACAGAGCCTTCGACGATCGAAAGGTCGTAGGGACCGCCCACCGACGTGCTCGCGGCTTCGAGGAAGTGGGCGAAGTCAACGGCTCCCGCCACCGCCAGCAGCTCGTCCTCGCAGTCGAGGAGGGTGAGCTGGCAACCGTCGCACGAGGCGAACTTCCACACGGCGACTTTGGGAAGGGTTTGGCTCACAGCTCCCGAACCTCCAGCAGGGGTTCGGCAGCCTCCCACGTGACGACGGGGCCGTCGGCGCAGACGAACGAGCCCGCCAGCTGACAGTGGCCGCAGTGGGCGATAGCGCACTGCATGTTCCGCTCCAGCGACACCTGGATGCGGTCGGGCGCCACACCGCGATCGACGAGGTGCAGGGCCACGAAGCGCATCATCACTTCGGGGCCGCACACGAGCGCCACCGTGCGGCCTGGCTGGACGGCCACCCGCGGCAGCTCGTTCGTGACGATGCCGACATTCCCCTGCCAGTCGTCCGAGCCGCGGTCGACGATCGTGCGCACCGTGATGTTGCCGTCGTGCCACCAGCCGTCGAGCTCGGAGCGGAACAGCAGCTCTTCGGAGGTGCGGGCGCCCACCACGAGTGAGACGCTGCCAAAGGCGGACCGCTCTGCCAGTGTCGCATGCACCACGGGTCGCAGGGGAGCAAGGCCGATGCCGCCGGCGACGATGACGACGTCACAGCCGCGTGCGGATTCGACGTCCCAACCGCGGCCGAAGGGCCCGCGTACCCCCACGACCTCGCCGGCTTCCTTGGCGCAGAGCGCGCCCGTGACACCGCCGACGTCGCGGATCGTGTGGATGAGGGAACCGTCGGGCGTCGTCGCGCTCACGGAGATGGGCGCCTCACCCACCCCCCACGACCAGAGCATGTTGAACTGACCCGGTGCGATCGGAGGTACCGCCTCGCCCTCGGCCTCGAGCGTCATCGTCACCGTGGCCCCCGTCTCCTGCGTCGTGCTCGCCACGCGGTACAGCACCGGTCGCATGGGGCCGCCGGCAGGCGAAGCCGCCGCCTCGGCCAATTCAGTCACCGTCGTGGCCGAACAGGTCGAGCAGCCGCAGGCGGGCCGATTCGAGCCGCTCCTCCATGATCGTCGCCACCGCCGTCATGAGGCGGAACCCGGCAGCCGGCTCCTCCCCGAGGTACGGGAGGATGCAGTCGGCGTGCAGCTCGATGGCGCGCACGTGCTCCACCGCAACGGCGTCGAAGTGCCAGCGGTAGGGCGGAAGGACCCACGACCAGCCCATGATGTCCCCGGTCTGCAACGTCTCGAGCACGACGAGCCCTTTGCTGGGAACGTGGACGCCGACGTTGACGCGACCGGCTCGGAGGGCGAAGAAGCTCCTGGCGGGGGTTCCTTCGGTGCAAAGAGTTGCCCCGGCCTCGAAGACCACGTTGGTGGCGCACTCAGACAGTCGTCGCCGGAGCTCGTCGGGGAGCTCTTGAAAGAACCGATGGGCGGCAAGCTCCTCGGCCATCATCGTCGGTTTCATCTCAGGTGACCTCCTCTGGCTGGACGGTCTCGCTAGAACCGCGTATGGCGCGTACCTCTTCGGTGATGTCGATGCCGACCGGGCACCAGGCGATGCATCGCCCGCATCCCACACAGCCGGACACACCGAACTGGTCCCACCACGTCGACAGTTTGTGCGTCATCCACTGCCGGTAGCGGGCCTTCGTGGAGACCCTCAGCGAGCCGCCGTGGAGATATGAGTGGCTGAGCTGGAAGCAGGACGCCCATTCGCGCACCCGTTCGTCGACGCCGGTGGCGGCATTCGGTTGGTCACTAACGTCGGCGCAAAAACAGGTGGGACAGGCCATGGTGCAGTTGCCGCACGACAGGCAGCGACTCGCCACCTCGTCCCAGCGGGGGTGGTTCGGCGCCGCCTGCAGTATCTCGGGCAGCCGCTCGGTGTTCATGGACCGCTGCATCCGTGCGACCGCCAGCTGCGTGACGCCCGCCGCCGCCGTCAGGTCTGCCTCCGCCGCCTCCCTCGATGTCAGCCCGGCCGACACCTCATGGCCGCGATCGGTCAGCGCCTGGACCACGAAGCGGTGCCGGGCCGGGTCGGCGGGATCGAGCTCCGTCAAGACGAGATCGGCCCCCCCTGCTACGTCGGGGCCGGTGCCCATGGACGTGCAGAAGCACGTCGCTGCCGGATCGCCGCAGTTGACGCCGATGAGGAACAGCCCGTGGCGGCGCCCCCCGTAGACGGGATCGGCGTAGCGCCCGTCCACGAAGACGCGATCCTGCACGGCAATGGCAGCCAGATCGCAGGCTCGGATGCCGAGAAAGGCCCGTGGCGGCTGGGCCGGGTCGTCCTGCTCGAAGATCACGCGGTCGCCCTCGCGGCGGGATCGCCACAGGACCGAGCGGGGCGGAAACAGGTAGCGCTTCCAGGTGCCAGCGGGAGCGGCGAAGCCGAAGAAGGCGTCGTCGCCCCGTTCGGACAGGCGGTAGCTGCCAGGCTCCTGGGCGTCACCCCAACCACGCGGGAGTTGGCTGCTCGACGTGATGGGCTCTATGACGACCGCACCGTCGCGCACCGTCGGGCCGAGCACCTCGTATCCCGCCGCCGCCAGTGCGCCCAACAGCTCGTCGAGGCCTGACGGGGCGATCACGATCGGGGCGCGAGCCGACGACGTCTGGGGCACCTAAGCAGACTGCCCCAGACGGCGCGACTTCTCAAGGGCTGAAGGTCCTGATCTCATGGGACCAACCACCGTTGTGCTCTCGAGATCGCCGCCGGGCGCCACCACGGCGGGAGCCGGCTTGCGGCTGGCGGCCGGCGGGGCGTTGCGGGAGCCGCCACTACGGCGGCCCCTCTTCGATGATCGCCCGGACTTTGCCGACGCCGGCTCCCGGGGCGACCTGGAGGAGCCACCACGTCGCCCCTGCCGCCTGCCAGGGCGCCGGATCATCACCCGGCTCACCGCGCACGACGACGTCGTAGCCGTCGAGACCGCCCCGCTCGGCGCCGATGAGCCGAAGCATCTCGCCCAGGCCCTCGATCGTCGTCTCGGGGCAGATGCCCTCGTAGCGCGCTGCCCGCGACATCAGCTTCGGCGCGGGTGAGCGGGCGGCTACCCAGATGGGAATCCGTCCACGTTGCGGCCGCGGGAGGAACCGGACCCCGTCGGCCCGAAAGTGCCGACCGAGGTGGGTGACCGTCTCGCCGCTCCACAGCTGGGTGATGAGCCCGAGTCCCTCGTCAAGGCGCTCGGCCCGTATGCGGTCGTCGTCCTCCTCACCGAAGCGCGTGAGCTCGCCGCCGGTGTTGACACCGAGCCCGACTCCGAGGACCAACCGACCCGAGCTCAGCCCGTCGAGGGTCACCGCCTCGCGAGCGAGCTTCTGCGGCCGTCGCCGAGACACCGGCGTGATGAGCGGCCCGATCGTGAGTCGCTCTGTGCGCACGGCCACCGCCGCGAGTGCCACCCACGGGTCGGCCACGGCGAGGTCCTCCAGGGGCCGGAGGATATGGTCCCAAAGGAAGAAGCCGTCGAAACCCCGCCCCTCCGCCAGCACCGCCAACTCTGCCAGGGCGCCCGCGTCGGCCAGCTCGCCGAAGGGTGCCAGGTAGATGCCTCGGCGAAGGGTCATCCGGTTGAGCCGGCGCCCGCCGGGCGGACCCGCAAGGGGGCGTCGCCGAAGCTGCCCTCGACCGACACGGCGGCTGCATAGGACGGTCCCACCTCGAGGTCACGCAGCGACCACGACTCGTCGCCCATCTCGATCCCGCCGACCTCGCGCTCGAGACGGACGACGTCGCCGGTCGTGTCGACGGCGGCCCACGGGACGGAGAGACCCACCCCGATCGCCTTCAGGAACGCCTCCTTCCTCGTCCAGGTGCGATAGAAGGCCTCTCGCCGCTCGGGGCCGACCATCCCGGAGAGCACGGCCTGCTCGGCGGGTGCAAGGAAGCGACGCTCCATCCCCGCCAGATCGCTACCGGCCCTGCACTCCTCCACGTCGATGCCGATCTCGCGCCCGAGAGCGAACGCGTAGAGGGCCAGCCCACCAGATCGCGACATGCTGAAGCACAGCCGCGGCAACGAAGGCGAGGCCAGCTCCGGCTTGCCGGTGCCGCTCGTCGCATACTCGATCCGAGCGGGCGCAACGCCGAGGCGATCGGCCAGGAGGCGCCGCAGCCAGAGGTGACTGGCGACAAAGCTCCGGCGATCGGCATCGAGGCGCATCCGCGCCGCCCGTGCCTGCTCCTGCTCCGACAGCTGCCAGACGCCTCCGCCCCTGCCGTCTTCGTCGGGACGATCAAGGTCGAGGTCCACGCTCCACAGCTCGACGTCGCCAGGCGCCAGCCGGCCCGGCGGTGCAGGCAACGGCGGCTTTGGCACCCTCGGTCGTCCGACTTCCATCGACCTGCTCACTCTCGCTCCACCGTACTGTCTCGAGGATGCAGAGCGCGGAGATTCCACTCAGCACGGGCCGGCGGCGGGTGACCGATGTGACGAGCGAGGTGCGGGGTTTCTGTGCGGGCAAAGGTGACGGGCTGTGTCACGTCTTTGCGCCGCACGCCACTGCCGGCCTCGCCCTCATGGAAACAGGATCGGGCTCCGAGCCGGATCTGGAAGAAGCCATCGATCGGCTGCTCCCCCGAGACGATCGCTACCGGCACCGTCATGGCTCGAGGGGCCACGGCGCCGACCACGTGTTGCCCGCCTTCATCTGCCCGTCGCTCGTGCTGGCCGTGCGCGCCGGGGTGCCGGTCCTCGGGACGTGGCAGTCGGTCGTCTTCGTCGACCCCAACACCGACAACCCTCGACGGCAGCTGCTGCTGCATTTCCTCGGCGAGGGCTCCTGAGCCGGCGGCAGGATGGTGCCGTGATCGGACGTCTCCACCACGTGATCCTCGACTGCCCGGACCCCCGGGCACTCGCCGCCTTCTATTCACGGCTTCTCGGTCTCCCCGTGACCTTCGAGGAGGAAGACTTCGTGGTGGTGGCGGAGAACAACACGTCGTCCGGAGTTGCGTTTCAGCTCGCACCCGACCACCAGGCGCCGCAATGGCCCGACCCGAACCACCCGCAGCAGATCCACTTCGACGTCATGGTGGACGACGTCGCAGCCGCCGGCGACGACGTGCTCGCTCTCGGGGCGCGTCGCCTGGCGGGCGGGGACAACGTCTACGCCGACCCGGCCGGCCACCCCTTCTGCTTGATCAAGCGGCCGTCGTGGGCGGCGCCCATCTCCGCCTCACCCGCGACGCCGTAGCCCTGGAACCCCGCGGGGGAGCCATGGCTGCGGACACCGGCGGCGGGTTTTATCAGCTCGCCATGCGGCCGAGCTCAGCTTGCACCTCGGCGAGCTCGGAGAAAGGTGAAAACGGCACGGCGTTCCGCTCGCACCACGTGGCGAGCTCGTCCTTGGCGAAGACGATGTCGGCCACACTCGCCCCTTTGACGTCACTGGCGCCGTCGCCGACGAGAACCGTGGTCCGACCTCTCGCCTTGGCCCGCCGGATCGGCGCCCGCTTGCACGCTCCGCACTGGGCACATTCGCAGCTCGGATCCTCGTTCGGGAACCTCACCGCCCACGCCTCCCAGTCGATGGCGTTCGTGACCACGGCGACGCCTGCTTCGGCGCCCACCTCGGCCGCCCGCCAGCCGAACCCGTCCGACAGAACGCAAACCTCTGTCCCGTTCGATCCCAGATACGCCAGGAGGTCGAGGAATCCGGCATCGATGGCGACCTGGCGGGCGGTTGCCTCGACGACGGCTCGGTCGCGCGGCAGCATCGCCCATTCGAGGGCCATGCACTCCCTGCTGCCGATTTCGCCGGCCACGTAGCGGTCCTCGATCTGGCGCCATCCCGCCGGCGCCAGGTGCTCGAGCAAGTAGACACCGGTGTCCTCGTGGGTGATGGTCCCGTCGAAGTCGAGGAACAACGAGACGGCCGAGAGATCCAACCGGTGCATCGCGAGAAGCTACCTGCGCCTGATATGGCGGCTTCCCACCGGCACCTTCCTCAGCCGCGAATTGCGCGGGCGCCTCTCTCGCTCTGGCGAGGAGAGACGATCACTCGAGGAGGTTCTGGCGGAGCGCCTCGAGCGTCGCCGAGGTCGTCGCCGCCCGCCCGCGAAGGTACGCCTCGACGCCGCCATACTCCTTGTCGAGCACGTCGAGGGCTGCTGCCATCACCCATCGGGGGGCCTCCAGGAAGGCGAGGGCGGCTTCGTTCGACATCCCCGTCGAGACGAACCGCTCCAGGATCTCCCGATGGCGCTCCCGGGTGAGGGCGCGACCGGTGAGCTCGTAGTCATCGAGCACGATCGGGCGGTCGACCCCCAGCCAGCTGAGCAGGAGCGCGGTCGCCAGCCCGGTCCGGTCCTTGCCGCCGGCACAGTGGATGACCGCCGGCAGGCTGGCGGGATCGGCGAGTGCGCAGAACAGCTCCCCGAACAGCGGCCCAGCCGTCTCGAGCACGGCGAGATAGACATCGAGGAGGCGGGTTTCGGCGTCGATCGCCGTCTTGAGGGCGCTGCCGTCAGTGAACTCTTCGCGAGGCACGCGGCTCTCTAGCGGTATCTGCCGCGAGGCCATCGGATCCGGGTGACGGGTCCGTTCGTCATCGCTGCGCAGGTCGAAGACAGTGCAGATGCCCAGCGCCTCGAATCTCACGAGGTCGTGGGCTGTCAGTCGGGAGAGGGCATCGGATCGGAACACCCTGCCCCAGCGCGTGCGGAGCCCCGAGGCCGTCGGGTAACCGCCGAGGTCGCGGAAGTTGACCACTCCCTCGAAACCGATCCGCCGCCTTTCGAAATCGTCGGGCATCCGGGCGTTGATCTCGCCGTCGCTCACGGCACCGACCGTACGGGGTTGCAGGTGACTCGCCGGCCGCTACCGCAGGACTCGGCCCAGGAATTCCACGGCTCTCGGATAGGCGTCCAGCTGGTTGGCGAGCTTCTGGAGGCCGTGTCCCTCGTCCTCGTAGACGAGGAGCTCGCAGGGCACGCCGCGGGCGCTCAGCGATGCCACGAGCTGCTCGGCCTCGGAGAGGGGCACCCGAGGGTCGTTCGCCCCATGGATCACGAACAACGGGGCGCGGATGTGATCGACGCTGCGCAGCGGCGAGGCACGTTCCAGGAACTCGCGATCGGTGCTGAGCGAGCCGTACTCACGCTCGCGATGCGAACGTCGATAGTCCGACGTGTTCTCGAGAAACGTCACGAGGTCCGAGATGCCCACGATGTCCACGCCCGCCGCCCAGAGCTCCGGTTGGAAGGCGCAGCCGGCGAGCACCATGTATCCGCCGTAGGAACCACCCATGAGGGCGGCACGGCCGGCATTCAGCCCTTGCGATGGCAGCCAGTCGTGGATGGCAGCGAGATCGGCCACCGACTCGAGTCTGCGGGTCGTGTCGTCCAGGCCGGCATAGCGTTTGCCGTAACCCGTCGAGCCGCGCACATTCGGGACGACGACGGCGTAGCCCTCCTCGACAAGGCCCTGCACGACGGGGTTGAAGGAGAGCACCGACTGAGATTCCGGGCCGCCGTGAATGAACACCACGACGGGCGGCCTGGCCTGGCCGGCGGCCTCAACCCCCTCGGGAGCGGCCACGTCCCGCCGGGGCCGGTAGAGGAAGACAGGCACCCGCTCGCCGTCGAAGCTGCTCACGTCGTGGGTCGTCGGCTCGACGAGGCCGGCGAGGGCGCTTGACGGCTCCGGCGGGGAGCTCGTAGTCAACCGCTCGAGACGGCCGGCGGCCCGGTCGAAGCGCCAGACGTCTCCAGGCACCTTCGGCGAGCTGAAGGTGTAGGTGACGGTCCCGCCAGTGGGGGCCACGAGCGGCGGCGGGAGCAGGAAGCTGAAGGCGATGACGCCGCGACCTGGCATCGGCACCTCGACGGGGTCGGCGAGCTCTCCGCCGGCCAGCTCTCCGCCGGGTCCCACGGCGAAGAGCTCTGCCCGGCAGCCACCGCCGTCGTTGCCGACGACGAGCAGCGTCCGCCCGTCCGCACTCCCGAAGCAGCCGAGGTCATACGGCTTCTCGATCGCCAGTGTGCTCTCGCCGCTGGCGAGGTCGCAGTGGACGATGGCCGAAAGATCCCTCCCGACGCTCGAGCTGACGAAGAGCGAGTCGGCGCCCGCCCACGCAGGCGGCCCGACGATGGCGGCCGCCTCCGGGTGCTCGAGGACGATCCGCCACGCTCCACTCGAGACCTCGATGAGGAGCAAGTCGTCATCGAGCGGCCTCGACCCCGGCCGTATCACGGACAGCCATCGGCCATCCGGCGAGAAACCCGACCCCGCCCGGCACCATCCACCGCCGCCGTAGGCGCACCGCTCCTCGCGGGTCTCGAGATCAAGGATCCACACGTCGAAGTCGATGCCGTTTCTCCGGTTGGAGACGTAGGCGATCAAGTGCCCGTCGGGGCTCACGCCGATCAACTGGTGAACGAACTCCGGGGCGCCCGTGAGTGGTTCGAGAAGGCCGCGGTCGCCTCCCGGCGGGGCGTCGACGTCGAACAGGTACAGCTGGTGCCGCTCATTCCCGCCGGTGTCCATGCTGAGAACAGCTCGCCGGCTGCCCGGCAGGTAGCGGCCGCTCACCGGCTCCTCGAAGTCCGTGAGGCGCCGCAGGCCACGCGACTCGTACTCATAGAGCTGGTTCGTCCCGGTGAGATTGCACCCGATCAGCAGGCGCCCCTGGGCGTCCTCGTCGAGCGCCTCGGCGCGCCGGCGCTCGAGCAGCTCTTTCAGTGACATGAGAGCACCGCCTCCCCGTCCCTATCGAAGGGAGCGAGACGTAGGCGCGCTCCCCAACCCTCGTCGGCGACCATAACGGGCAAGGAGCCCTCTCAGGTAGGCGCCGCCTTCTCGGGTCGCCCCCGTCCGTCGGAGAGCCGCTCCGTCGCCTCGTCCAGCAGCCTCACTACCTCCTCGTCGGTCGTCGGCTCGAAATCGGCGTACCACTCGCCGACGGCATAGAAGTTTCGCGGGCTCATGGCACAGACGACCTCGTCTGCGCACGAGCGCAGCTCGGCGATCGAGCTCGGCGGCGCCACAGGGGTGGCGAGGACGACAACGGCGGCCGCGAGGGAACGTGCCACCTGGCAGGCCGCCTTGGCGGTCGATCCGGTGGCGATGCCGTCGTCGACCACGATCGCAGTCCGGCCCTCGAGCGGTAGACGTCCGCGGTCGCCACGGTAGCGCCGGCCGCGTCGCTCGAGCTCGACCCGCTCACGAGCCTCCACGGCGGCGACCTGCGCCTCGGTCAGGCGCGCCAGGCGGACGACGTCCTCGTTCAGGATGCGTGCGCCGCCCTCGCCGATGGCGCCCATCGCCATCTCGGTCTGGAACGGCAGGCCCAGCTTGCGGACGAGAACGACGTCGAGGGGCGCGTCCAGTGCGCGTGCGACCTCGGCCGCGACGGGAACGCCGCCCCGCGGTATGCCGAGGACGACGACGTCGTGGCCGCGCAGGCCCGTCAACAAGGTCGCGAGTCGCCGACCCGCCTCGGCGCGGTCGGCGAATCGGTTCATAGCGCACCTCCCCCGTTGATTCTCCCCTCTCCGGCACGAGGGCGCAGCGATTTCGGAACGCCCATGGCGAACTGGTTGCCTGCAGTGATCCGCCGGCGGCAGTTTGGTCGCCCTGCGCACTCAGTTCGGCCGGCGCCAGGGCGAGGTGGGCCGGCTGGCCCGCTGACGGTGAACTGGTTGCCTGCAGTGATCCGCCGGCGGCAGCTTGGTCGCCCTGCGCACTCAGTTCGGCCGGCGCCAGGGTGAGGTGGGCCGGCTGGCCCGCAGGCGGTGAACTGGTTGCCCGCAGTGATCCGCCGGGCTCGGGCGCCGGCGACGGGCTCCTTTGAGACTCAGGTCGGGTACGAGAAACCCACGTCCCGCCGGCCGAGCATCACCGCCACCGGAATGCCCTCCACTGGCTCTGACGCTCGACGAGGTCGGTGATGAGCTCGAGGAGACCGTAGACCGTCAGCCACCCAGCGATCGCCCTCGAGCCAAGGAGCTTGTCGGTGTTGCTCATGCGTGCTCCGATCCGGTCTGCGAGGCGGCCACCGGACGAGCCCCTCGGGCAGCCAAGCCGGACCGTTCGGCCACCGCAGTCACGCTGGCTCTTGTCTCCGTGTCGGTCCGGGTCCGGCTGCCTCGCCGGGGGAAGCGAGGTAGCCGGACTCCCGGCCGCGCGCCATTCCTGACCATTGCTATCTGGTTTATGGCTTTACTAGATTATATGGGAGGAGCCACGTACATTGCAAGGCCCCTGGGCTGAGGATCTCCCTGACGAGTTGCACCCGCGCCCCGTCGGCCCATAGGACAACTGCCATGGCAGCCACGGAGACCCTCTCGGTGCGGGACGCCCGCCGGATTGCTCTCGCCGCCCAAGGCCTCCTCGGGCGGCGTTGGACCGGCGGGGCGGCGGCGATGCTGCGACGCCTCCGGGCCGTGCAGATCGACACGATCTCGGTGCTCGCTCGTTCGCATGAGCTCGTGGCCTACGCCCGCCTCGGACCCGTGAAGCGGCAGGCGATCGAGAAGGCGTACTGGGCGGGTCCGCCGTTCGGCGCCTTCGAATACTGGGCGCACGCCGCTTGCGTCCTACCGATGGAGGACTGGCCCTTCTACGAAACCGAGCGCCGGGCACGCCGTCAACGCGGGCGCCGCTGGCACCACCTCGAGGACGCCGAGAAAGCCTGCGCGGTCGTCCTCGAGCGCCTGCGATCAGACGGGCCCCTGACGGCAAACGGCCTTGGCGGCGCCAAGCGCGGAGGACCCTGGTGGGACTGGTCCGAGACCAAGATCGCCGTCGAATGGCTGCTCGACGTCGGCGACGTCGTGTGCGCACAGCGACGGGGTTTCCAGCGGGTGTACGACCTGCCCGAGCGAGCCGTGCCTGCTGAGCTTCTCGCCGCCTCCGTCGAGCCGGACGAGCAGGCGCGCCATCTACTCGAGCGGGCGGCGAGGGCGCTCGGCGTCGCCACCGTGAGGGACTTCGCCGCCTACAGCGGGGTCAAGTCCCCTATCGTCACCCGACTCGTGGGCGATCTCGGTCTCGTACCCGTCACGGTCGAGGGCTGGCGCTCCCCCGCCTGGGCGGAACCGGCGCTGTTCGGGGCCGGCACGGCGGGCCTGCGCTCGCGGCCGACGCTGCTGTCCCCCTTCGACTCCCTCATCTGGGACAGAGACCGCGCCGAACGCCTCTTCGCGTTCCGCCATCGTCTCGAGGCCTACACACCCAAGCCAAAACGCGTGCACGGCTATTTCTCCATGCCGCTGCTCGTGGGCGACGCCCTCGTCGGTCGCGTGGACCCGGGCCGCGACGGCGCCACATTCGTGGCAAAGGGCGTTCACCTCGAGCCGCGGGCGAGCGCCGGCGCCGTGCGCGGCCTCGGCCTCGCTCTCCGGAGCGCCGCCTCCTGGGTGGGCTCTGAGGACATGCGGGTGGAGTGGGTGACGCCCGAGGACCGCCGGGACGAGGTGATCGAAGCCGTGCAGGCCGCCGGGCGCTGACCCCACCCCACCGCCGACGGTCCGCCGGGCGGTGATCCACCCACCGCCGACGGTCCGCCGGCCGCTGATCCACCTCACCGCCGACGTCCGCCGGCCGGCTAGCCGAGGAGCCGAGGGAGGACGTCGCTGATCGGGCCGCGCACGACGACATCGGCCAGATCGTCACATGCCGTCGGGCTGCCGTTCACAATGACGACCGCCTTGCTCAAGTGGCGAGCGAGCGGGACGATGCCGGCGATCGGCTGCACCTCGAGGGTGGTTCCGACGGCGAGCAGCAGCTGTGCGCTCGCCACGGCCATCTGGGCGCGCTCGATGTCGTCCGGGTCGAGCGACTGCCCGAAGCTCACCGTGGCCGTCTTCAAGATGCCGCCGCACAGCTCGGCATCGCCCCGCCGGCTCGCACCGTTGACGGAGGCGGTCGGTCGCCGGCAGCGAGGATCCTCCTCGCCTGCGCGAACGCGCTCGAGCACGCGCAGCGTCGGCTGGCGGTGACCGCACGTCCAGCACACGCAGACGTGCGCCGTGCCGTGAACCTCGACCACCCGTTCCGGTGAGCTGCCCGCCAGGCCATGGAGACCGTCGGTGTTCTGGGTCACGAGCGTGTGCAGGCGACCGCTCCGCTCCAGCTCGACAAGGGCGTAGTGGGCGGGAGTCGGCACGGCGCCCCATACGGGCGAGTCGAGCCGTGATCGCCAGGCGGCGCGGCGGACGTCGGCCTCCTCGAGGTAGTTGCGCAACGTCGCCATGCGCTCGGCACCTGGGTTGCGGGTCCACACCCCGTTCGGTCCACGGAAGTCGGGTATGCCGGCGTCGGTCGAGATGCCCGCGCCGGTGAGCACGACGACCGACGCAGCCGTCCCCACGAGGGCGGCGGCGCTGGCGACTACGTCCGGATCGGCAGCTTCGCTGGTCATCTCCCCCAGGTTCGCGCGCCGGAGCCGGTAGCGTCGCACGGCGTGGAGCGCAAAGTCACCGCCTACTCGGTCGACGACCGAGTCGCCACGATCACCCTCAGCCGCCCGGAGCGCCTCAACGCCTGGACCGGCCGGATGAGCCTCGAGTACCGCACGGCCCTCGCCGAGGCGTCCGCCGACGCAAGCGTGCGGGTGATCGTGGTGACGGGGGCGGGGAGGGGTTTCTGCGCGGGTGCCGACAGCGAGCCGCTGGCGGGCCACATCGACCGTGGCGGCTACTCGGACGGCCTGCCGGACGATCCCCCCACGCCCGGCTACGGCGTGCGTGCCGAGTTCGATGCCGACCTCGCCTATCACCTCGGCATCGAGAAACCCATCATCGCCTCCGTGAACGGCCCCGCCGCCGGTCTCGGTTTTGCGTTGATGTGCTACTGCGACATCCGGTTCGCCGCCGCCGGCGCCAAGCTCACGTCCGCCCACGGCCGCCTCGGCCTGCCTGCAGAGTTCGGGCTCTCGTGGCTGCTCCCGCGGCTCATCGGCCTCGGGCGGGCGACCGACGTCTTGTTGTCGAGCCGCATCTTCGTTGCCGAGGAGGCGCGGGAGATGGGGCTCGTGAGCGCCGTCGTGCCGGCCGCCGAGCTGGCTGAGCACGTGCGGAACTATGCCGCCAGCCTCGCCACGGGCGTGTCGCCCGCCTCCCTGGCCGTCACCAAGCGGCAGCTGTACGGCGACCTGTTGGCCGCCGGAGGGCCGGCCTCCTCCATCGCGCAGGCCGAGGCGACCATGACCGCCATGATGCGGGCGCCTGACTACCGAGAGGGCGTGGCGGCCTTGCGGGAGAAGCGAGCGCCTCGCTTCTAAGGGGTCGATCGCTTTCTCGCCGCCCGGTACCGCCCCATCTCCGAGAGCATCGTGAGGACGTCCATGCGCTTGTACCCGGGTTCGGCCTCGGCGTAGACGGCATCGGTGTTCACGACGATGCGCTCTGTGTCCGACCAGGCGCCGTAGTCCCCCAGATCGATGTCGAAGGCGGCCTCCACCGACGCCATGCCGGCACG
>Ga0187879_10000181_pt1 | contig 45530 bp, 40 predicted proteins | sample June2016WEW_19_1_FD_132423 | JGI IMG/M metagenome (GOLD analysis project Ga0187879, IMG submission 132423) | Peatland microbial communities from SPRUCE experiment site at the Marcell Experimental Forest, Minnesota, USA - June2016WEW_19_10 | ecosystem: Environmental > Terrestrial > Soil >... | reverse complement strand
GCCGCGGCCGCGGCCGGCGCCTGCGTGCTGCTCAGCGCCTGCTCGGGCGGCTCGGTCACCGGGGCCGCCAACTCAGCCAAGACGTCGTCGTCGCCGGCCGCTAGCTCGCCGGCCTCGGGCGGCTCGGGCTCTTCGGCCAGCTCATCGCCGACCAGCACCAGCGGCGCGCCCGCCGCGGTGTCGACGACGGGGCTGACCGGTAACTTCTGCACTGACTTCGTGCACCTGGGCACGACCCTGAGCAAGCTGCCGCAGCCGACCAACCAGGGAAACCTGGCCGCCGACCAGGCCGACGCCCGCCAGATCATCAGCCAGGCCGAAGCGAGCTTCAACGGCCTGGCCACCGAGGCGCCGCCCAACGTCGCGGCCGCGATTCACACCATCACCGCTCAGTACCAGGCTGAGCTGGGGGAGGTGTCCACCTTCAGCTCGCTGGCCCAGATCAAGCAGCAGGAGAGCAAATTCGTGACCACCCCGGCCTACCTGGCCTCGATCCGCGTGCTCGTTCAGTACATGGCCAAGTGCGGCTGAGGCGGTGCGGCTGAGGTAGCGGCCCGGTGCGGCCGGCTGATCGTCACCGGCGCAGGCGACTCGCGGGTGCGCTGGTCACGCGGGGAGTTCCGTGCGAGGGTTGGGCAGTACTGCCGCCCGCCAGCGCACGGAGGTCTGATGGGCAGGGATGTCCCTGCGATCACCGTCAGCCAGGCGGACCGGCGCGCCTATCGCGAGAAGGTGCGCCAGTCCCTGGACGTTTTCGCGCGGATGCTGTCCGACGCGAGGTTTGAGGCCGAGCCGCAGCAAGTCGGCCTGGAGATCGAGCTCAACCTGGTGGACGAGGCCGGCCGCCCGTCGATGAAGAACACGGAGGTCCTCAGCGCACTGGCCGATCCGGCCTGGGCGACCGAACTCGGGCAGTTCAACCTGGAGATCAACCTGCCGCCCCGGCAGCTGACCGGCGGCGCGCTCGGCCAGCTCGAGAGCGAGGTCCGGCAGAGCCTCAACCGGGCCGACGAAGGCGCGAGGCAGGCCGGCAGCTGGCTGGTGATGGTGGGGATCCTGCCCACCATCATCCAGGACGATCTGGGTGAGCAGGCGATGTCGCCCAACCCGCGGTACCGGCTGCTCAATGAGCAGATCTTCGCCGCCCGCGGCGAGGAGATGCGGATCTCGATCGAGGGCCCGGAGCGGCTGCTCACCTACGTCGACTGCATCACCCCCGAGGCGGCCTGCACGAGCGTGCAGTTTCATCTGCAGGTGAGCCCCGAGGGGTTCAGCGATTACTGGAACGCGGCCCAGGCGGTGGCTGGCGCTCAGGTCGCGCTGGCCGCCAACTCCCCGTTCCTGTTCGGCAGGGAACTGTGGCGGGAGACTCGGATCCCGCTGTTCGAGCAGACGACGGATACCCGGCCGGATGAGCTGAAGCTGCAGGGGGTGCGACCCCGGGTCTGGTTCGGGGAGCGCTGGATCACCTCGGTGTTCGACCTGTTCGAGGAGAACCTGAGGTACTTTCCCGCGCTGCTGCCGCTGTGCGAGGACGAGGACCCTGACGCGACGCTCGACGCCGGGGAGGCACCGCAGCTTGCCGAGCTCACCCTGCACAACGGCACCATCTACCGGTGGAACCGTCCGGTATACGCCGTCGTGGACGGCATGCCGCACCTGCGGGTCGAGAACCGGGTGCTGCCGGCCGGGCCGACGGTAGCCGACACCATCGCCAATGCCGCGTTCTACTACGGCATGGTCCGCGCCCTGGCCGAGGCCGACCGGCCGGTCTGGACCCAGATGTCCTTCGCGGTCGCGGCCGACAACCTGGTCGAGGGCGCCAGGCGCGGAATCGACGCGATCCTGTACTGGCCCGGCATGGGCGAGGTGCCGGTGACCGAGCTTGTGCTCCGCCGGCTGCTGCCGCTGGCGGCTGACGGGCTCAGCCGCTGGGGAGTGGATTCGGCCGACGCAAGCCGGCTGCTGGGCGTCATCGAGCAGCGCTGCCTGACCAGCAGGAACGGCGCCACCTGGCAATCCGACACGGTCCATGCTCAGGACCGGGCCGGCACCGGGCGGCCCGCGGCGATGCGAATGATGACGCAGGAATATATCGAGCGCATGCACACCAACGAGCCCGCGCACGCCTGGCCGGTCGGCTGACCCGAGGACTGCGCCAGCCCGCCTAGGTTTGAGCACGGCGGCGTTGCAATGAGACGATCATCAAGATGACCGATAGCGCACCGGCCCCGGCCGGGACGGTCCGGCTTGGCCGCCCCGATGGCCGCTGGGTGCTGACCGCCACGGTCCTCGGATCCAGCATGGCGTTCCTCGACGCGACCGTCGTCAACATCGCCCTGCCGACGATCGGCAAGGACCTGCACGCCTCGCTGGCCGGCCTGCAGTGGACGGTTACCGCGTACACCCTGACGCTGGCCGGGCTGATCCTGCTCGGCGGATCGCTCGGCGACCGGCTCGGCAGGCGCCGGATCTTCACCATCGGCGTCGCCTGGTTCGCCCTGGCCTCAGCGTTGTGCGGGCTGGCGCCGAGCATCGGCGTGCTGGTCGCCGCGCGGGTGCTGCAGGGTATCGGGGGCGCGCTGCTGACCCCGGGGTCGCTGGCGATCATCCAGGCCACGTTCGCTCCGCAGGACCGGCCCAAGGCCGTCGGCGCCTGGTCTGGGCTGGGCGGCGTGGCCGGGGCGGCCGGGCCGCTGCTCGGCGGCTGGATAGTCACCGACGCCGGCTGGCGGTGGGTGTTCCTGCTCAACCTGCCGCTGGCCGTGATCGTCCTCGCGGTGACGATCCGGCATGTCCCGGAGAGCGCCGACCCGGACGCCCGCGGCGGTTTCGACGTCGCCGGGGCCGGCCTGGCCGCCCTCGCGCTGACCGGGATCACCTACGCGCTGATCGAGGCGCCCGCGGGCCGGGGCCCGGCCGGGCCGGTGGCTGCCGCGGTGATCGCCGCCGCCGCCGCCATCACGTTCTTCCGGACCGAGCGCCGCCGTGGCCGTCCGGGCAGCCGGGTGCCGGCGATGCTGCCGCTTAACGTGTTCGGCTCCCGGCAGTTCACCGCCGTCAACGTGGTGACCCTGCTGGTCTACGGCGCGTTCGGCGGAATGCTGTTCCTGCTGGTGCTGCAGCTTCAGCTGGCGGCCGGGTTCTCGCCGCTGGCGGCCGGCCTGGCGCTGCTGCCGGTCACCGTGCTGATGCTGGCGCTGTCACCGCGGGCCGGGGCACTCGCGCAGCGTATCGGGCCGCGCTGGCTGATGACGGCGGGCACGGCCACCTGCGCGGCAGGCCTGCTGCTGATGACCAGGATCGGGGTGCACGCCTCGTACCTGACCGACGTGCTGCCGGCGGTGATCGTGTTCGGGCTCGGGCTCGCCATGACCGTCGCGCCGCTCACGGCCACGGTGCTGGCCAGCGCGGACGTCCGTCATGCGGGGGTAGCGAGCGGGGTGAACAACACGGTGGCCAGGGCCGCCGGGCTGCTCGCGGTGGCCGGCCTGCCCGCCGTGGCCGGGCTCGGCGCCGCCGCCTATCACTCGGCCATCTTGTTCAGTGCCGGGTTCCGGACGGCCATGGTCATCTGCGCCTGCCTGCTGGTCGCGGGCTCGGTGCTGTCCGCGCTGACCATCGACAACGACGTGCTGCGCTCGGCCGCAGGCCATCCGGTACCGGAGCCGGAGTGCGTGCGCAACTGCGCGGTGGGCGCGCCCCCGCTTGAGCCCACCCAGCGGACCTGACACGGGTCTGGCTGCGCCGCCAGGTTTCAAACCGGGGGCCGGTGATCATATGATCATAGAGAGGTGACTCTTAGTATTCGATCTCATACACTGAGTGATGATGGTGCCACATGAGAGGGTGCCGTGACGGATGGCGCGGATTCTCGTCGTCGATGACGAACCCGACCAGCGTTTCCTGCTCCGGAGGAGCTTCACGCGGGCCGGGCACGAAGTGACCGAAGCCGGCGATGGTGCCGCCGCGCTGCGGGTCATCCGGGAGTCGCCGCCCGATCTGGTGGTCACCGACATGATGATGCCGGTCATGGACGGCGCGGAACTCATCAGGTGCCTGCGCAGCGAGCCGGCGACGGCGGGAATCCCGATCCTGGTGACCAGTGGAGACGGTCATCTGGCCAAGAACGTGGACGCGGTGGTGCCCAAGTCGGACCCGTTGCGCCGCCTCGTCGAGGTCGCGGATGACTTGCTGACAGAAGGGCGTGGTCTGCATTGAACCGGAGAGGTACTGGCGTCCCCGGACTGGATCTGGTGCTCAACGGCGGCCTGGAGCCTAGCGCCGTGGTGGTGCTGGCTGGTGCTCCGGGTACCGGCAAGACGATCCTTGCTCAGCAGATCTGCTTCGCCAACGCCACCGCCGAGCACAAGTGTGTCTACTACACGACGGTGTCCGAACCGCATAGCAAGCTCGTCAGGCACCTGGAGCCTTTTGCCTTCTTCGACCCGGAGGCGCTGGGCGCCCGATTCGAGCAGATTCACCTCGGTGATTTCCTCCAGCCGGGACGCACCGATGCCCTGGAATCGCTGGTGGCGGAGATCGCCAGGAAAACGCTGGCGGACGAGCCGGCGATCGTGGTGCTCGACAGCTCGAAGATGCTGCAGCAGTTCGCCGACGAGGTCGACTTGCGCCGCGCGCTCTTCGACCTGGTCGGCCGGTTTTCCCAGACCGGCACTGTGCTGCTGCTGCTGGGTGAGTACACCCCCGAGGAACTGGGCAGCGGCATCGAGTTCTCCCTGGCTGACGGCATCATCCAGCTGGAATACGAGGCCCGCGAGCCAGTCGACCGGCGGACCCTGCGGGTCACCAAGCTGCGCGGCGGAAGTTACCTGGCTGGCAGCCACACCTTCCATATTGACCCGAGCGGCATCGAGGTCTTCCCCCGCATCGAGACGCTCGTCCCGGCCAGAGTGAACAAGGTGTCCGGCCGGCTCTGCAGCAGCGGGATTCCCGGCCTGGACGAGCTGATGACCGGCGGGACGAGACAAGGTGATGCCACCCTGGCCATGGGACCCTCAGGCGTCGGCAAGACCACCTTCGGGCTCCGCTGGATCGCCCAGGCGCTTGAGCTGAACGAACGCTGCCTCTACGTCACGTTCCAGGACACCCCGGACCATCTCATCAGCACGGCCACCGTCTTCGGCTGGGACCTCGGGGCAGCCTGTGCCTCGGGGCAGTTGACAATCTCGTACGTGCCGATGGGTGACCTCGACCTGGATGTCCTGGCCGCCACCATCCGCGCGCAGGTCGCCGACCATTCGATCAGTCGCATCGCCATCGACAGCCTGGCCGAACTGGTCTCCGCTGCCCGCGAATGGGAGCGTTTCCCCGCCTACATGCGCAGCCTCTCCGGGCTCATCCGCGCGTCCGGCAGCTCGTTGCTTGTCACCAGCGAAACGGCCGGCCATGAACTGGCCGACCAGTCGCTGGACGGACTGATGTTCCTGTTCGACAACGTCATCGACATGCGCTATATCGAGCAGGGATCCCAGCTCGGCCGCGCGATCAACATCGTCAAGATGCGGACCAGCGCGCACAAGATGACCTTGAACAGCTTCACCATCACCGACCACGGTATCGAAGTCGGGGGCCAGCTCGACGAAGTCACCGGGCGCCTGGGCTGGAGCGCGCTACGGACGCCAGCACCGGCATATGTGGCTGGCGCCGTCCCCCCGGGGCCGTCCTGACACTCAGCTGTCCAGGCCGAGGGTGAAGGTCGGCTTGGGAGAGGTGGCGGGCAGCCGGTGCTCCTCGGACAGGCGGCGGATCGCGGTTCCGGTGGCGAAGAACTCGGTGGCGTGGGCGCCCCAGACGTGGTTGGACACCGCGACGTTGACCCCGACGATCCCGGAGGAGCCGGACTGGGTGGCTTCGGACTGCATGCGGGTCAGGGCCAGTTCGCGGGCCTCGTAGACGCCCTGAGTAAACATGATCATTTCCTGGTTCTGGCCGGTCTGGCGCAGCGTCTGCATCACCGACTGGTGCGCGATGTGGTAGACGCAGGTGCCCAGCACGAAGGCGACCGGCACGGCGCCCGAGGCCAGCAGGCGGAAGAAGTCCTGCGCCGACAGGTCCGAGGTGAACGCCCGGCCATCGGGAGCCCGGTGGGCGCCGGATCCGCCGAGCGCCCGGACCGCCGTGCCGGTGGCGACGAACTCGAGAACGTCCTCGCCCCAGGCGTACATCTGCAACTGGAGCGTGACCCCCACGATCCCGTCTGCGCCGAGATGATCGGCCTCGGCCCGCATCCTGGCCATCGCCAGCTCCCTGGCGTTGTACATCGCCTGGGTGAGCACCTGGAGCTCAACGTTTTGTGACCATCTGCCCACTTGCAGCCCGATGTGGTAGATCGACGATCCGACCACGAAGCCGAGCGGCTCGAACCCGGCCTCGCCGAGCAGCGCGTACTCGGATACCGACAGGTCCGAGGTGAAGACGCCGTTCGGGTCGGCGCCAGCGGTATGCGCGAGCCTGCCGTCCGCGGCCTGGGGCTCCCAGGTGGCTGACTCTGCGGCGGGCTTGTTCGAGAACAGCGGCATGGCATTCTCCTCAGGGCGGGCTCGGCCGACGGAGCCCTGGAATCGGCAGCCTAGCGGCCGGCCGCTCCAGCGGGGCGATGCCCATGCCTGGCCTGCTGCCTCATTCGCCGGATCCGTAACGCTCGCCGTGACATCGAGATCACCCCGGCGGGTTTATCCGGTGCTGCCCGGGCCGTAGGCAAGGACGATCCAGACCTGCCCCGTCGCGAATGTCAACGGCTGCCCGGCCGCCGTCGTGAACGTCGTGCCGCCGTCCGCCTGCGGCCGCGACCAGTGTCCGGAGTATGACCGGCCGTTCCTCAGCACCACTGCCCGGCCGGAGCCGACCGTGCTGGCATAAGGCGGCCGCTTGCCCGCCTCCAGGTATCTGGAGGTGCCCACCTTGGTGTACTGGACCACGACAGTCGGGGCGCCGAGCTGCCCGTCCTCGGTCGAGGCGGCCGGAGCGCCGTCCATCCACACCAGCCAGCTGGCCTGTTTCGCTGACCAGCGGAAGGTGAAGGAGGCCGCCGGATAGCTGACCGAGTAGGAGGCCGCCGGCTGGCCGCCGGCCGGGGCGGGGCCGAACCTGAAGCCGATGCCGTGTGCCTTGCTCGCGTGCGGTGCCTCGGCGAGCAGCCGCCTGGTGCTGGCGTAGAGGTTGTAGGGGGCGATCCGGCTCGGGCTGCGATAGTAGCCGCCGACCCGGCCATCATAGAGATCGACGATCCTGGCGTGCTCGATGACCGGCAGCAGCTGCGGCTGCGCGCCTGAGAAGGCGAAGGCAGGCGTACCGAACTGCCTGAGCAGCTCGAGGTCATCCTCCCTGGCACTGCGCACCGGCCCGATGACCGGCGGGAAATGCGAGGAGAACACCGCGAGGAACCTGCTGAGGCCGCCCTCTACCGGGATCAGGTAGACGATGTCCGCCTTGGTCAGGCCGGTCTGCGGCCGCGCGAGCACGATGTTGTCGATCTTCGCGGCGAGCACCGGGCCGAGCGCCCTGACCGGCTCGCCGGTGAAGGGCGAGACCAGCGGTGTGGCCGGCTGGGTTGCCTGCGGCGGCGGCGCGTGGCCGGGCTTGGCTGGCGACGAGCAGCCAGTAAGAACGAGCCCAGCTCCAGCCACGACGGCCGCAGCGGCAACCGGGCATGACCCGATCACGATGGTGCGGCGGCTCAACCTCATCCGGCACCCTCCGGCCCCGGCCAGTTTACAGCCTGTGATTCCAGGGTAGCCGACGGAACCTGTTACTCAAGCGTAAAAGGTACGTAACGTTAACGGGCGGTTGATCTTGACGACACCGGTCTATTTGGTTCAAGCTGTGGTGAAAGTTCCCGGACGGAACCGCTTCCAAGTGGAAGCGGTTCCAGGCAGGGGAATGCCCATGCGGGCCGCGGGCCGAGTGACCATCGCAGAGGTGGCTGAGACGTCGGGCGTCGGCGTCGGCACGGTCTCGCGGGTCATCAACGGCGCGGCGAATGTCCGGGACGCGACCCGCAGCCGGGTGCTGAAGGTGATCGGGCAGCTCGGCTACCGGCCGAGTCACCTGGCGGTGTCGCTGTCCCGGGGCACGCCGCGCACCGTGGCGGTCGTGCTCCCGCACCTGACCCGGCCGGCGATGTCAGTGCGGCTGGCCGGGGTCCTCGCGGTCCTTGACGAGCAGGGCTACGACACTGTGGTCTGCAATGTCGGCACGCCGCAGCAGCGTGACCAGCACCTGGCCGCGCTGACCGAGCGGCACCGGGCCGATGGAGTGATAGTCATCTCGCTGGCATTGTCGAGGCAGCAGCTGGCCGGTTTCCGGCGGGCAAAGGTCCCGCTGGTCGCTGTGGATGCGCTTGTTCCCGGGGTGCCGCAGACCTTCACCGATGACGTGCTCGGGGGGCGGATCGCGACCGAGCACCTGCTGCGGCTTGGGCACCGGCGGATCGGGTTCATCGGCGACGCATTGCCGGATGGCGCCGACGAGAGCCTCGGCTTCGTCTCGTCCGCGCGCCGCCTGAGCGGATACCGGCAGGCACTGGCCGCCGCGGGCGTCCGCTACAACCCGGACCTGGTGCGCCGCGGCCCGCACGGCACCGCCACGGCCGGCGGCCTCGCCACTGACCTCCTCGGACTGGCCGGTCCGCCATCGGCGATCTTCGCGGTGTCGGACACGCAGGCCCTGGGCGTGCTGGCCGCCGCCCAGGCACGTGAGCTGCGGGTGCCTGACGACCTCTCGCTGATCGGCTTCGACGATGTCGAGCCCGCTTCGCTGCTCGGCCTGACCACGGTCCGCCAGCCGCTTGAGCTTAGCGGGGCTGAGGGCGCGCGCCGCCTGTGCGCCCTGCTGCGCGGCGAGCGGGTCAAGCCACTCCGCCAGCAACTGGCCCTGGAGATCGCGCAGCGGGCAAGCTCCGCGCCGTTCGCAGCATCCGGCGTGCCCGCCCCAGAACCGGAGCCGCCGATGCTCGTCACCTGTGCCCGCCCCAGAACCGGAGCCGCCGATGTTCGTCACCGCATGTAAGTCACCGCATGTAAAGAGCCTGGCCGATCGGTCCAGCCGCCGGAACCGCTGCGGTGGGCCGGCGCCGAGCCTGTGCTGGAGGGAAGATGATGACTAACCGCTTTACCTCGGGCCGCGCCCGCGGCCGGGTGCCACGGCGCGCGCTCTCCCGCCGGGGGCGCGGTGCCGCCGGCTTTGCCTGCCTCGCGCTCGGCTCGGCGCTGCTCGCCGGGTGCGGCAGCAGCAGTAGCGGTGCCGCAGGCGCCGGCCCGGTGACGCTGAACTTCTACCAGTTCCCCGACGTATCGGGGGCGACCAACACCGAGATCAATAACTGCAACGCGCAGAGCCACGGCGCGTACAAGATCTCCTACCAGCTGCTGCCCGCCGCATCCGACGCCCAGCGCCTGCAGCTGGTCCGGCGGCTGGCCGCGCACGATTCGTCGATCGACATCATGGCCCTCGACGTCACCTGGGAGGCCGAGTTCGCCAATGCCGGCTGGATCGTGCCGTGGACCGGCGCCGACAAGGCCTCGGTGGTCAACGGGACGATCGCGCCGGCGCTGCAGACCGCGATGTGGAAGGGCCAGCTCGTCGCGGCGCCCGCCAACAGCAACACCCAGCTGCTGTGGTACCGCTCCGACCTCGTGCCGCACCCCCCGACGACCTGGGCCCAGATGCTCGCCGACGCGGAGCAGCTGGCCAAGGAGGGCAAGCCGCACCTCATCGAGATCCAGGGTGCGCAGTACGAGGGCACGACCGTCTGGTTCAACACCATGGTGGCCAGCGCCGGCGGCACCATCCTGAACCCGGCGGCGACCAAGGTGACGCTGGGCCCAGCGGCGGTGACGGGCCTGACGGTCATGAAGGAGCTCGCCCACTCGGTCGCCGCTGACCCGTCGCTGGGCGTGCAGATGGAGAACGACAACCGGCTGGCGATGGAAGGGGGCTCGGCCGCCTTCGAGCTGAACTACCCGTTCGTCTATCCGTCCATGAAGTCCGACAACCCGAAGCTGTTCAAGGTCTTCAAGTGGGCGCTCTACCCGCAGGTCGTTCCCGGCGTGCCGGCCAAGGTGACGATCGGCGGCGTGGACCTCGCGGTGAGCGCCTACTCGCAGCACAAGGCGCTCGCCTTCCAGGCCGCGATGTGCCTGCGGGACGCGCAGAACCAGCTGATCGGCGCGACCGTCGGCGGCGTGCCGCCAACGATCGCCAGCCTGTACAGCAACCCGAAGCTGTTCCCGGACTACCCGTTCCACGCCGACATCCTGTACGCGCTTGAGCACGCCAGCGTGCGGCCGAAGACGCCGGTCTACCAGGTCGTGTCCATCGACATCTCGCACCTGGTCTCGCCGCCGGCCGGCATCAACCCGACGACCACGGAAAAGTCGATGATCAACCAGATCAACAACGCCCTGCAGTCGAAGGGCCTGGTCCCATGAGCCGCCGCAGAGCAGGCGGCACGCTGGCAACAAGGGAAGGACGACGCCGATGACCGCGAGTACGCACGTGGCGGCCGGCACCGAAGCCGCGCAGGAGACCACCGGCCGGCATAAGCGGCCGCAGCTGTCCGAGGGCGCGAAGGCCGAGCGCAGGCTCGGCTGGCTGCTGTGCGCCCCGGCGGTCATCGTGATGATCGCCGTCACCGCCTACCCGGTTGGCTATGCCATCTGGCTGTCGCTGGAGCGCTACAACCTGGAGCTGCCGAACGCCGTCAAGTTCATCGGGTTCGCCAACTACGGCGCGGTGCTCAGCTCGCCGTACTGGTGGCAGGCGCTGTGGGTGACCGTGCTCATCACCGTCATCTCGGTGGCCGTCACGCTGGTGCTCGGCATGCTGCTGGCAATGGTCATGCACCGGACGCTATTCGGCAGGGGCACGGTCCGCACGGCAGCGCTCATCCCGTACGGGATCGTGACGGTCGCCGCCGCCTACGGCTGGTACTACGCATGGACGCCAGGCCAGGGCTACCTGTCCGCTGCTTTCAACTATGCCGCGCCGCTGACCGCCCAGTACAAGGCGATCGCGGTGATCATCCTGGCGGAGATCTGGAAGACCACGCCGTTCATGGGGCTGCTGCTGCTGGCCGGGCTCTCCCTGGTGCCCGAGGACCTGCAGAAAGCCGCCAAGGTGGACGGCGCCACCGGCTGGCAGCGCTTCATGAAGATCACGGTGCCGCTGATGAAGCCGGCCATCCTGGTCGCGCTGCTGTTCCGGACGCTGGACTCGTTCCGGATATTCGACAACATCTTCATCCTCACGCAGGGCAACAACGGCACAGAGTCGGTGTCGATCCTCGCCTGGGACAACCTGTTCAACGCGCTGAACCTGGGGATCGGGGCCGCGATCTCGATCCTGATCTTCATCTGCGTCGTGATCATCGCGGCCATATTCATCAAGGGCTTCGGCACCGCCGCCCCGGGCACGAACCTCGAAAGGAGATGACCCGCTGATGGCTGCTGTTACCACGACACCGCGCCAGAAATTCAGCTGGGGGGCGACGAACGTCGTCGTCATCGCGCTGGCGCTGATCCCGGTGCTCTGGATGGTCTCGCTGTCCTTCAAGACGCCCACGGCCATCCTCGATCCCTCCTTCATCCCCGCGCAGTGGACCTGGGGGAACTACACCGGGATCCTGAAAACCGCGACGTTCGTCCGGCCGCTGATCAACTCGATCGGCATCGGCCTCATCGCGACGTTCATCTCCGTCGTGCTGGCCTCCATGGCGGCTTACGCGGTCGCCCGGCTGCGGTTCCCAGGCAAGGCGGCGCTCATCGGGATGGCGCTGCTGATCGCGATGTTCCCGATCATCGCCCTGGTGACCCCGCTGTTCAGCATCGAGCGCGCGATTGGCCTGTTCAATACCTGGCCGGGCCTGATCATCCCGTACGTGGCCTTCGGCCTGCCGCTGGGCATCTACACGCTGTCGGCGTTCTTCCGGGAGATCCCCTGGGAGCTGGAGAAGGCCGCCAAGGTCGACGGCGCCACGCCGTTCCAGGCGTTCATCAAGGTCATCGCCCCGCTGGCCGCGCCGGGCATGGTCACCACGGCCATCCTGGTCTTCCTCGCCTGCTGGAACGAGTTCCTGCTGGCGATCTCGCTCACCTCGACGATCGCCGCCCGGACGGCGCCTGCGTCGCTGGCCTACCTCAGCGGGAGTTCGCAGTTCACCGTTCCGACCGGCCCCATCGCGGCCGCCGCGGTGGTCATCACCATCCCGATCATCATTTTCGTGCTGTTCTTCCAGCGCCGGATCGTCGCTGGGCTGACATCAGGCGCGGTCAAGGGCTAGCCGGGCAGATCCCGGGACAAAGGAGAAACAGTGGCTGACATCGTTCTGGATCAGGTCACCAAGCGCTTCCCTGATGGCGCGCTGGCTGTCGACAGCATCAATCTCGAAATCGCCGACGGCGAGTTCGTCATCCTGGTCGGCCCGTCGGGCTGCGGTAAGTCGACGACGCTCAACATGATCGCCGGCCTGGAAGACATCACCGAGGGAGAGCTGCGCATCGGCGGCAAGGTAGTGAACAACAAGTCGCCCAAGGACCGCGACATCGCCATGGTATTCCAGAGCTACGCTCTGTACCCGCACATGACGGTCCGGGAGAACATGGGCTTCGCGCTCAAGCTGGCCAAGGCCCCGCAGGCCACGATCAACGAGAAGGTCGAAGAGGCGGCCAGGATCCTCGACCTCACCCAGCACCTGGAGCGCAGGCCGGCTAACCTGTCCGGCGGCCAGCGGCAGCGGGTCGCGATGGGCCGGGCCATCGTCCGCGACCCGTCGGTGTTCCTGATGGACGAGCCGCTGTCCAATCTCGACGCGAAGCTGCGGGTGCAGATGCGGACCGAGGTCTCCAGGATCCAGCGGCGGCTCGGCACCACCATGGTCTACGTGACGCACGACCAGACCGAGGCGATGACCCTGGGCGACCGGGTCGCGGTGATGCGTAACGGCAAGCTCCAGCAGGTCGGGTCGCCGCAGGAACTCTACGAGCGCCCGGACAACCTGTTCGTCGCCGGTTTCATCGGATCACCCGCGATGAACTTCATCCCCGCCACCGTCGACGACGGCAAGCTGCGCACGCCGCTGGGGGACATCCCGCTGACCGACAGGCTCCGGCAGGCGCTTGACCGCGCCAGCGCGCCGCGCGACCTGATCGTGGGCGTCCGCCCGGAGAGCTTTGAGGACGCCTCGCTGGTCGCCGCGGATGCCCGGCCGCACGGGATCACGTTCCGCGCGGACATTGATGTCCTTGAATCGATGGGCTCCGATGTCTATGTCTACTTCGCGAAGGAACTCGAGAGCGGCGTGGACGCTGCCGAGCTCAAGGAACTGGCCCAGGATTCCGGACGCGCCGACACCGGTCAGAGCGGCGACACGGTGGTCGCGCGCATCGATGCGGCCACCCGGCTGCGGGAGGGCCAGACGGCCGAGCTCTGGGTGGATGTCCAAGCGGTCCACCTATTCGATCCCTCCACTGGCCAGAATCTGACGGTCGGAGCGGGATCGGACGACGTCAGGAGCGCGGGCGGAGCGACCAGCGGCGGGACGGTGGCTGGCGGGCCGGCGGCCAGCGGCGGGACCGTGGCTGGCGGGCCGGCGGCCGGCGGCACTGCGGCGGCTGGCAGCGGGACCGCCCCTGGTCAGTAGGCCACCATGGTGCGGGTGCGGTGGCTACCTGACCTTCCTGCGCAGGCGCTCGATGATCTCGTCGCTCCACTCGTGCATCCGGATCAGCCGGTACCGCTCACGGGCCACCCGCTGATAGGCCTCGGCGTCGGTGCCGGTGCCGATCAGGTCGGCGGCCCGGAGCATCCGCACCACCGGGGTGTACTCCTCGGTGAACCATCGCTGCGCGACCTGCTCGCGGTCCAGGAAGCGGTGCTCGCCTTGCATGCACCGGTACCCCCAGGCCTCGACGGCCTCGCCCAGTTCCGCGTACGACCACGGGTCGCTGAAGCTGATCTTGGCGTAGGCCTGGGCGGGCAGCGGGACCCGGGACCTGAACAGCCGCTCGTAGTCCTTGACGAGCAGGTCAGCGCGGCTTCGGATGCCGCGGGCCGGTACGGCGGTACGCACCTCGGTGACATAGGCATCGATCGTCTTGGCGCCGGTCGCCATCGCGATCGACACCCGGTGGTGGCCGTCCTGCACGAAGTGCAGGTCACCCACGCGGTAAACGTCGATCGGCGGGATCGGCTCGCCGCGCCGCTGCGCCAGGGCGAGCCGCTCCCACCGGGCCCTGACCCGGCTGGAGGTGGGCCGGAACCTGCGGTCAAAGTCGCGCTGCGAGTCGACCGTGCCGACCACCGAGTCGAGCCGGATCGTCTGCAGGCCGAGCGCTCGCTCGCCGCGCCTGCCCAGCGCGGCGACGACCTCGTCCAGCGGCAGGATGAGGTTGACGTCATCAGGCCCGCGGCGCAGCCGGCGGGCCAGCCTGGCCAGCAGCTGCCTGCGCCTGGCCCGGAGAAAGTCGTTCTCGACATCCGAGCGGGGAAACCCGGTCTCAGCACGCATCGGGGTGCCCTCCTGGTGGCGGGGCGCTGGTCGGCCAGATATCGAGCAGGTGCCGGCCAGCCACGTTGCGCACCACGGTGCGCTCGAGCAGCGCGGCCTGGCTGGCCGCGCCCTTGGACCTGACGTGGCCTCCGGGGCCGGTGCGGTCGCCAGGTCCGGTGTGGTCGGCCGGGCTGAGCCGGCCGCGGGAAGGCACCGGCACGACCGGGTGCACGTGGCCATGCAGCAGCACCTCGGGCTGCATCGCGGCGACGAGGCGGCGATAAGCGCTGAACCCGCGATGCGCCGGATCGGCGCCGTCACCGATGCCGAGCGGCGGGGCGTGGGTGAGCAGCACGTCGACGCCGCGGCCATCCCGCAGCCGCCGCCGCCACGCCGCGGCGCGCAAGGCCAGCGCACGCCGGGCCTGCTGCCGGTCGCTGTACTGGTTGGGGCCGACGCTGTACCTGAGGCAGCCGCCGAGCCCGGCTACCCGCAGGCCGGCCACATCGACCACCCTGCCGTCGGTGTTGACGGCACCGGTCGGCCACGGCGGGCGAGCGGGCAGGCCGGATCGCAACGTCAGGCCGGCCCGGGACGTGCGGTAACCCGACAGGTCGGGGTCATGGTTGCCGGGCACGAATACCAGCGGCACGTCGAGGGCGTTCATCAGATAGCTCAGATAGTCGAACGGCAGGTCACCGCAGGCCAGGATCAGCTCTGCGGTGGCTACCGCGGACAGGCTCGCCAGCAGGCCCTGGTCAGGAACGTCGGAGACGGCCAGGACGCGGACCATCCCCGGTTCGGGTGGGGGCACCGGACGGGCCGGGCCGACGGGTACAGCGCGGCACCGCATTCAGCGTGCAGCCGTTTCCCGCACATCAAGGCCGCGCTCCCGGAGCGCAGCTTCCGCCCGGTAGATGTCGGCCAGCCTGGCCCGCTCCCCGCCGGGCGGCGGCGGTACCTCAAACCGCCTGCAAGCCAGAGCGAGGTTGTCGGCGTAGGCACCCCGTGCCGCCCGCAGGTGGTGGCCCTTGGCGGTGGTGCCTGCCTTGTTCTCGATCGCCTCAAGCTCCGCCCGCAGCCGGCGCAGCCTGGTGGCGAGCCGGTCGAGCGGCTCGGGCGCCGGCGGCCTGGCCCGCGCCGCGGTCAGCCTGCGGCCCGCGCGCAGGCCCCAGATCAGCGCGCCGAACGCCGCGGTGGGCAGCAGCGCCACGAGCGCGTAACTAACGTACGGGTTCACGTTATCCAGTGTCGGCCGCGCGGCAGAGTGAACGCAAGCCGGCTCAGGCCGGCCCAGTCGGGAGACAGCTAATCAGGAGACGGACAGTCAGGAGACCGATGGAGCACCGCACCGCACGGCGCTGGTGGCACGGCGCCGTCCTCTACCAGCTGTATGTCCGCTCATGGCAGGACTCCGATGGCGACGGCTACGGCGACCTGGGCGGCATCATCGCCAAGCTGGACTACCTATCATGGCTGGGCGTGGACGGCATCTGGCTGTCGCCGACGATGCCGTCGCCCGACGACGACTGGGGCTACGACGTCAGCGACTACCTCGGCGTCCACCCGGAGCTTGGCACCCTGGCCGAACTCGACCGCCTGATCGCCGAGGCCGGCCAGCGCGGCCTGCGGGTCCTGCTCGACCTGGTGCCCAATCACACCAGCTCGGCACACCCCTGGTTCGTCGAGGCGCACGGCGGCCCCGGCAGCGAGCACCGCGACTACTACGTGTGGGCTGACCCGGCGGCCGACGGCGGGCCGCCCAACAACTGGCTGGATGCGACGGGGCACCAGGCCTGGACCCTGGACGACCGGAGCGGCCAGTACTACCTGCACAACTTCCTGCCCAGCCAGCCGGACCTGAACTGGTGGGAGCCTGCGGTCCACGAGGAGTTCCGGGAGATCCTGCGGTTCTGGTTCGACCGCGGGGTGGCGGGTTTCCGTGTCGACGTCGCCCACGGCCTCTACAAGGACGCCGAACTGCGCGACAACCCCCCGCTGCCGGTGAGTAACCCGCTGACCGGCCGGTTCGGCCTGCGTCCTGAGTACAACGCCAACCGGCCGGAGAGCCACGGTATCTACAGGGACTGGCGCAAGATCGCGGACAGTTATCCCGCGCCCAGGCTGCTGCTCGGTGAGACCTGGGTGGGCGAATTCAGCCGGCTGGCCCAGTACTACGGGCACGACGATGAACTCCAGCTAGCGTTCAATTTCCCGCTCGTCTTCGCCCGGTTCACCGCCGCTGAGCTGGCCGGGATTGTCGCGGACACGCTGGCGGCGCTGCCCGGGGCGGCCTGCCCGGTCTGGACTGGCTCCAATCACGACGTGGGCCGCTTCCCGACCAGGTGGGGCGGCGGGGATGAGCGCAAGGCGCGGCTCGCCCTGCTGATCCTCGCGACGCTGCCAGGCACGACCGTGCTCTATTACGGCGACGAGATCGGCATGACCGACGTCGACATCCCGCCGCAGCTCCGGCGGGACAAGATGACCCGGGACGCCGCCGCCGGGCGGGAGAACAGGGACCGGGCCAGGACACCGATGCGGTGGGACGGCTCGCCGTCGGGCGGATTCACCGCGGACGGCGTCCGGCCGTGGCTGCCGCTCGGCGGCGCCGCGGCCGCCAGCGTGGCGAGCCAGCGGGCCGACCGGGGCTCCGTCCTGTGGCTCTGCCGCGACCTGCTCAGCCTGCGCCGGGCCGAGTCCGGCGGGCAGATCGCCAGCTACCAGGCGGTGCCGGCGCCCGACGGGCAGTGGGTCTACCGGGTCGGCGGCCTGCTGGTCGCGGCGAATCTCACCGATCAGCCGGCTGCCTGCGCCGAGCCGCTGGGGGAGGTGCTGCTGTCAAGCGCGGGCACCGGCGCGGCCGCGGGCACGGCCGCGGGTACGGGCGCGGGCACGGGCACCGGCGCGGCCGTGGGCGCGGCGAGAGGCGCGGGCACGGGCAGCGCGGCGGCGGCCGGGCCGGGCCGGGCCCTCGGGCCCTGGGAGGGCATTGTCGCCCGGCAGCCGGGCGGCACCGGCGGCCGCTGACCGCTATGCCGATATGCTGTTCGTCATGCGCACAGGCCTGACGCGGTGCGGGGGCGGCTGCGCAGCCTGACCAGCGAGGAGTGCCATGAGCCGCATCGCCCATCCGGCAGGCCCGCGGCACGCTGAGGTGCTGCCGCCGGATCATCCGCCTGCGCCGCCTGCCGACATGAACGCCATCGATCCGGCGATCTGGCCGCGGACCGCGCGGCGTGCCGCCGGATCGCTCATGCTCGGCGGCCTGGACGTCCGTGATCTCGCCGCCAGGTACGGCACCCCGCTGTTCGCCTGCGACGAGGCGGACTTCCGCGGCCGGTGCCGCGCTTTCCATGACGCGTTCGGCCCGGAGGTGGCGGTGGCCTACGCGGCGAAGGCGTTCTGCTGCCGCGGTGTGCTGCGCTGGGTCACCGAGGAGGGCCTGGGCGTCGATGTCTGCACCGGCGGCGAGCTCGAGGTGGCGCTGCAGGCCGGGGTCGCACCGGAGATGATCACGGTGCACGGCAACAACAAGCTCCCCGAGGAGCTGGAACGCGCCGTGCAGGTGGGCGTCGGGCGGGTCGTGGTGGACTCGCTCGCCGAGATCGGGCGGCTGGCCGCCATCGCCGGGCGGGCCGGCACCGGGCGGGCCGGCACCGGGCGCGCCGGCACCGGGCGGGTCAAGGTCCTGGTCCGGGTCACCACGGGAGTCGAAGCTGCCGTGCACGAATTCGTGGCCACCGCTCACGACGACCAGAAGTTCGGCTTCTCGCTGTCGTCGGGAGCCGCGGACGAGGCGGTGCGCGAGGTGCTCGCCAGCCCGGCGCTTGAGCTGGCCGGCCTGCACTCGCACATCGGCTCGCAGATCTACGACACGGCCGGCTTCGATGTGGCCGCGCACCGGGTGCTCGAGCTGGCGGCCCGGATCAGGGATGAGCACGGGATCGAGATCGGCGAGCTGGACCTGGGCGGCGGGTTCGGCATCGCCTACACGGCGGCCGACGACCCGCAGGACGTCAAGGTCATCGCCGACAGCCTGGGGCGGATCGTTGACGCCCAGTGCCGGGCCGCCGGCCTGGTCAGGCCCCACCTGTCCGTCGAGCCAGGCCGGGCCATCGCGGGGCCGGGCACGGTGACCCTGTACCAGGTCGGCACCGTCAAGGACGTCGACGGCCTGCGGACCTACGTCAGCGTGGACGGCGGGATGAGCGACAACATCCGCACCGCGCTCTACGACGCCGACTACACGTGCGTGCTCGCGTCACGGGAATCGCGCGCGGCGCCGATGCTCTGCCGGCTGGTCGGCAGGCACTGCGAGAGCGGCGACATCGTGGTCAGGGACGCCTACCTGCCCGCCGACATCCGGCCAGGGGACCTGGTCGCGGTGGCGGCCACCGGCGCCTACTGCAGGTCGATGGCGAGCAACTACAACCACGTGCCCAGGCCCGCCGTGGTGGCGGTCCGCGACGGGGCCGCGCGGGTGCTGCTGCGCCGCGAGACCATCGACGACCTGCTCCGGCTGGACGCGGGATGACCGCCTGGCCGGGCGGTACCCAGGCGCCAGCGAGGTCTCAGGCGCCGGGCGACGGCGAGCAGCCGGTCGCGATCGCCGACCGGGTGCCGCTCAGGGTGGCGCTGCTCGGCTGCGGCACTGTCGGCGCTGAGGTGTTCCGGCAGCTGCGCGACCAGGACAGCGACCTGGCGGCGCGGATCGGCGTGCCGCTGGAGGTGGCCGGGATCGCGGTGCGCGACACCGCGCGGCCGCGCGGCGTCGCGGTCGGTAACTCGCTGCTCACGACCGATGCCATGGCCCTGGTAACCCGCCGCGACGTGGACATCGTCGTCGAGGTGATCGGCGGCATCGAGCCGGCCAGGTCGCTGCTGCTCACCGCGCTTGCGGCGGGCAAGTCGGTGGTCACCGCCAACAAGGCGCTGCTCGCGGCCGACAGCGCCACGATGCACGCGGCGGCCCGCGCTACCGGCGCCGACCTGTATTACGAGGCTTCGGTGGCGGGCGCCATCCCGCTACTGCGGCCGCTGCGCGAATCACTCGCTGGCGACGCGGTACACCGCGTACTGGGGATAGTTAACGGGACCACCAACTTCATCCTGGACCGGATGGACTCGGCCGGCGCGGGATTCGCCGGCGCCCTGGCCCAGGCGCAGTCGCTCGGCTACGCGGAAGCCGATCCGACCGCCGACGTGCAGGGTTTCGATGCCGCCGCGAAGGCGGCCATCCTGGCCAGCATCGCCTTCCACACCGAGGTCAGGCTCGATCAGGTGTACCGCGAGGGGATCACCGAGGTGACCGCCGACGACATCGCGAGCGCCCGGGCCCTCGGCTGCGTGATCAAGCTGCTGGCGATCTGCGAGCGCTGCGACGGCGGGATCTCGGCTCGCGTGCACCCGGCGATGATCCCCCGGGTGCATCCGCTCGCCGCGGTGCGCGAGGCGTACAACGCGGTGTTCGTGGAGGCTGACTCGGCGGGCAGCCTGATGTTCTACGGGGCAGGCGCGGGCGGCGGGCCGACCGCGAGCGCCGTGCTCGGGGATATCGTCACGGTCGGGCGCAACCGGCTGGCCGGCACCAGGGGCCCGGACGCGTCCACCTACGCCCGCCTTCCCGTGCGGCCCATCTCCGACGCGCGGACCAGCTACTACGTGGCGCTTGACGTGGCCGACCGGCCCGGCGTCCTGGCCCCGGTCGCCGAGGCGTTCGCCCGGCATGGCGTGTCGATCAGGGCGGTGCGGCAGGAGGGCAAGGGCGAGGACGCCAACCTGGTGATCGTGACCCACGTCGCCCGCGAGGCGGAGCTGGCCGCGACCGTGGCCGAGCTGGGCACGATGGCGCCGGTCCGCGCGGTGGACAGCGTGATGCGAGTCGAGGGCGAGGAGAGCCAGTGAGCGAGCCTGCGGACCGCGGGGCCAGGACGAAGGCACCTGCCGCGGCGGCCGTCAGGCCGTGGCGCGGCGTGATCGAGGAGTTCCGGCCGCTGCTGCCGGTGACCGGCGAGACCCCGGTGATCACGCTGGGGGAGGGCGGCACGCCGTTGCTGCCCGCGCCGGTCCTGTCGGACCGGACCGGCTGCGAGGTCCTTCTCAAGATCGAGGGCGCCAACCCGACCGGCTCGTTCAAGGACCGCGGCATGACGGTGGCGGTCAGCGTCGCGGCCGGCGCCGGGGCCACCACGGTGATCTGCGCCTCCACCGGCAATACCAGCGCGAGCGCGGCCGCCTACGCCGCCAGGGCGGGCATGGCCTGCGGGGTGCTGGTGCCACGGGGCAAGATCGCGCTCGGCAAGCTGGCCCAGGCCCTGCTGCACGGCGCGCGGCTGCTGCAGGTCGACGGCGGATTCGATGACTGCCTGGAACTGGTCCGCAAGCTGGCCGCCGATTACCCGGTCACCCTCGTCAACTCGGTCAACCCGGACCGGCTGCAGGGCCAGAAGACGGCCGCGTTCGAGATCGTGGATGCCCTCGGTGACGCTCCCGACGTGCACTGCCTGCCGGTCGGCAACGCGGGCAACATCGCCGCCTACTGGCTCGGCTACCGCGAGTACCTGGCCTGCGGCCGGGCCACCCGCGCGCCGAGGATGCTCGGCTACCAGGCGAGCGGCGCGGCGCCGATAGTGACCGGCAAGCCGGTGGCCGCCCCGGAGACGATCGCCACCGCGATCAGGATCGGCAACCCGGCGTCCTGGCAGCTGGCCGAGGCGGCCAGGGACGCCTCGGGCGGGCTGATCGGGGCGGTCACCGACGAGCAGATCCTCGCCGCCTACCGGCTGCTGGCGGGCCAGGAGGGCGTCTTCGGCGAGCTGGCGTCGGCAGCCGGGGTGGCCGGACTGCTCACCGCGTGCGAGAACGGCCAGGTGGCCCCGGGCTCGCGGGTGGTCTGCACGATCACGGGCAACGGGCTGAAGGATCCTGACTCGGCGGTGTCAGCGGCCGCGGCGCCGACGGCGATCCCGGCTGACTACCACGCCGCGGCGGCCGCGCTCGGGCTGGCATGAGGACGCCCGGCCCGCGATCATGAACTGGCTAGCGAACCCCGTTGAGGTACGCGTCCCCGCGACCAGCGCCAACTTGGGGCCTGGTTTCGACTCGCTGGCCCTGGCGCTCGCCAGGTACGACGTGGTGACGGCGCGGATCACCGGCGGCGGGCTGACGATCGAGGTGTCAGGCGAGGGCCAGGGCACTGCCGCCGATGGCGAGCGGCACCTGGTCGTCCGTGCGATGCGGGCGGCGTTCGGGGTGCTGGGCGGCCAGCCGCCAGGGATCGGCCTGCGCTGCGTCAACGACATACCGCAGGGCCGCGGGCTCGGCTCGTCGGCGGCCGCGATCGTGTCCGGCCTGCTCGCCGCGCGGGCGCTGGCCGGCGGCGGGTGTGCCGTCGGCGTTGCTGATGTGCCTGGTGTGGCTGGTGTGGCTGGTGTGGCAGATGTCGGCGGGCTGACCGATCTGGAATTGCTGCGGCTGGCCGTCGCGCTGGAGGGGCACCCGGACAACGTGTCGGCGTGCCTGGCCGGCGAGCTGGTGATCAGCTGGACGTCGGCGTCCGGAGCCGGCTTCGCCAGGCTGGCCACCGTGGCCGGGCTGGCGCCCGTGCTCTGCGTTCCGGATTCTGAACTTTCCACCAGCGCGGCCCGGCAGGCCCTTCCCGCGGCCGTCCCGCACGCGGACGCGGCAGCCAACTCGGCCCGGGCCGCGCTGCTGGTGACGGCGCTGACCAGCGACCCCGGCCTGCTGATGGTGGCGACCGAGGACTTCCTGCACCAGTGCTACCGCGCCGCCGCCATGCCAGGCACGGCGAGCCTGGTCAGCGCCCTGCGGGGGGCCGGGATTCCGGCGGTGGTGTCCGGCGCGGGCCCGGCGGTGCTGGCGCTCACCATCGCCGGGCGGTGTCCAGGACCGCGGGAGGTGGCCGCCGTCGCCGCGGATCAGGGCGCGTCCTGGCTGGTCCGGCCGGTCAAGGTCGACAGCAGCGGTGCGGTGGTCAGGGTGGCCGCCGATGCGCGGCCGGGCAGCTGAGGCCACTGCGGTTCGCGGGCGAGGTGCCAGGCGGCGGGCTGGCGGCGGAGAATGGATGCAGGCGCTCGGCTTGGAGGTGCGGTGGTGGCAAGCGGTGACGGCAAGGCCAGGAAGCCGGCCAGGGACAAGACGGCGGCGCGGGCCAGGACGCACGACCGGGGGGCCCGGCGCGACCGGGCGGCCGGGCACGACGGCGCGGCCGGGCAGGACGGGGCGGCCGGGCACGACGGGGCGGCGGCACCCGGTATGGTGTCCGGGCACGACGGGCCCGCGGCGCACAGTGTGGTGCGCGGGCGCGACGGGCTGGCGGCCCGCCACAGCGCGGAAGCGCTGGATCCGTCGGCCCCCGCGCGGGACCGGTTGCCCAAGAAGACCTACGAGGCCGAGCTGTACCGCCTGCAGGCGGAGCTGGTGAAGCTGCAGGAATGGGTCAGGACCGAGCGGGCCAGGATCGTGGTGATCTTCGAAGGCCGGGATGCGGCAGGCAAGGGCAGCACGATCAAGCGGGTGACCGCTTTTCTTAACCCCCGGGTCGCCAGTATCGTCGCGCTGCCCGCGCCGACCGAGCGCGAGCAGACCGAGTGGTATTTCCAGCGCTACGTGGAGCACCTGCCCGCTGGCGGCCAGATCGTGCTGTTCGACCGCAGCTGGTACAACCGCGCGGGCGTCGAGCGCGTCATGGGTTTTTGCAGCAAAGAGGAGTACGGGCGGTTCCTGCACCAGTGCCCGATCTTTGAGCGGCTGCTCGTCGAGGATGGCATCTTGCTGCGGAAGTACTGGTTCTCCGTGAGCGACGACGAGCAGGAGCGCAGGTTCAGGTCCAGGCTCGAGGATCCCATGCGGCGGTGGAAGCTCTCGTCCATGGACCTTGAGTCGGTCTCCCAGTGGGAGAACTACTCACGGGCCAAGGACGAGATGTTCGTGCATACCGACATTCCCGAGGCGCCGTGGTTCGTGGTGGAGAGCGACGACAAGCGGCGGGCGCGGATCAACATGATCGCCCACCTGCTCAGCAGCGTGCCCTACCACGACGTGCAGCGAATGCCGCTTGCGCTGCCGCCGCGGCCCGCGTCCCAGGGCTACATCCGGGCCCCGCGGGAACTGCAGACCTATGTGCCCGACCACACGGCCTCGTTGCGGAGGCGTCCGCGTTAGGAGCTATGCGGCCTCCGGCGAAGGCGGACGGATGTCAGGTCGCCGCCGGGCGGCGCGCCGCTGCGGGTTCCACATGGGCGTCAGGACCGGGGAAAACAAGGGCTGTCCGCTCCTCGTCTGCCCACTTGACTACGTATGGCGGCGACCCGTTGGTGCCATGTATGTCGACGATCTCCCCGGACCGCAGGTGCTCATCGAGATGCCGGGAGAGAACGACCAGCCTGTCGCCCACATGTGCCTGCATGACCTCCACCCCTCTCAATTTGCCGGACTCATGATGATGTGATCCGGACTGACGATGTGCCGTTGTAGCTGGGGCGCCGCCGCGGCCCCCGAGCGCCCCGAAGGCCCCGCGCACCCCTCGGGCCCCGCGGGCCCCGCGTGCCCCTCGGGCCCTGAGGGCTCCGGGTGCCGGGCGGGTGGCCGCGACGGCGACCACGATGCTGCCGACCATTGCCAGGTCCATGCGGCTCACCCCACGGCCGGGATTAGCGTGCTGGTTACCAGCTGGGAACGAAGCATGGCGCGCCGCAGCTCATCGACGGTGACCAGGCCGGTGATCAGCCGATTCTCCAGGACCGCGGCTAGCAGCTCACCGCGCAGCGGCGGCTGCTTGATCAGCGAGTTGGCGTCGGTGTCCGGGCCGGCGAGGTAGGCGGCAGGCACCGGCACGGCGATGTCGCCGAGCCGCGTCGTCGCCCGGTCGTCCGGCGGGACGTGCGCGAGCGTGTTGGCGAAGACCACCCCGACAAGGTCGCCATCGGAGCTGACCACCGGAAACGCGGTCTGGCGCGACGAGAAGACGACCCGGCTGGCGAATTCGGAGACGTCGGTCCGGGCGTTCCCGACTTCCGGGTTACCGACCATGACGTCGCGGACGTGCAGCCCGACGAGCGAGCTCTCGACCTCGTCCGTCTGCTGCTCAGCGCGGGCCATCGTGATGAGGAACCAGCCGATCAGCATCAGCCACAGGCCGCCAATGTTCCGCCAGGCAAACAGCTCAGCCAGGCCGATCAGGATCAGGATGCCGCCGAGAGCCTGCCCGGAAAGCTGCGCGGCCCGGCTCGCGCGCTGCCGGTCGCCGTAATGCTTCCAGAGCAGCCCGCGCAGGATCCGGCCGCCATCCAGCGGCGCGCCGGGCAGCAGGTTGAAGACGGCCAGCACGATGTTCATCAGCGCGAGCCAGGTCAGGGCGGCGGTGACCACGCCGGGACCATGCACAACGTGGGCCAGCAACGCGACCGCGCCGAACAGGACCGATGCGGCGAAGCTCGCCACCGGGCCGGCGAGAGCGATCTCCAGGTCGGCCGTCGGGGTCGGCGGCAGCCCCTCAAGCTCGGCTGCCCCGCCGAGCATCCACAAGGTGATCGAGCGCACCGCGACACCACGGTGCCTGGCGACGAGCGCGTGCGCGATCTCATGGGCCGCGAGGGCCGCGATGAACAGGACCGCGCCGGCCGCGGCCACCGTCCAGTAGACGAGGGCGCCCTCGTGCGGGATCACGGTCGGTAGCACATTAACCGCCAGGATTTCGGCGATCAGCCCGAGCATCACCAGGACGGACCAGTGCAACCCGACAGGGATGCCGGCCACCCGCCCGAGCCTGACGCTCTGCTTCATGCGGCGATCGCCCTCTCTCCCATGCCCTCACCAGCGTCGGCCAGGATCGGTGTCCGCGATAGAGGCGGGTTACCCGAGGTCATGGGACCTTCGGTCTGGCCACTTTTGACCTAGTTCATGGCTTACGGGCCGACACTCCGCTGACAACTTCGCTGACAACTTCGCTGGCGGGCTTGGTGCCGAGAGTGAAGTAGAAGGTGGCACCGCTATCGACGGCGCTCTCGGCCCAGGCCCGCCCGCCGTGCCGGTCGATGATCCGCTGGACGCTGGCCAGGCCGATGCCGGTGCCAGGGAACTCGCTGGCGGTGTGCAGCCGCTGGAACGGCTGGAACAGCTTGCCCGCGTAGGCCGGGTCGAAGCCAGCCCCGTTGTCGCGCACGAAGTAGCAGACGCCGGCGTCATCGGCGGTCGTGGTGCCGAACTCAATGGTGGCGTCCTCGCGCCGGGCAGTGAACTTCCAGGCGTTTTCGACCAGGTTCTGCACCACGGAGCGGATGAGAGCGCGGTCCGCGTTCCCGGAGACGCCGCCCTGGATGGCGAAGCGGACCCGGCGGCCGGGTTCAGCGGATTGCAGTTCGTCGGCTATCGAGGCGACCTCAGCGCTGAGATCGACCGGCGTGCGGTTCATCTCGGCGCGCGACACCCGCGATAGGTGCAGCAGGTCATCGATGAGCGTGGCCATCCGCTCGCTCGCCGCCTGGATGCGCCCGGCATACCCGCGGCCGGTTTCGTCAAGCTGGTCGCCGCAGTCCTCAAGCAGCGCCTCGCTGAACCCGCTCAGCGCTCGCAACGGCGCGCGCAGGTCGTGCGAGACCGAGTAGGTGAACGCGGCCAGGTTCTTGTTCGCCCGCTCCAGGTCAGCGGTGCGCTGCTGGACGCGGGCTTCGAGGTCGGCATTGAGCGCCCGGACCTCGGCCTCGGCCCGGTGCTGCGCGGTTACGTCGCGTACCACGCCGATGAGCCGCAGCTCTTTGCCGTCCTGATTGCGGACCGCGGCCCGGTTCACCTCGGCCCACACGACGCCGCCGTCGTTGCGCAGATAGCGCTTGTCCATCGAATAGGTATCGATCTCGCCCGAAAGGAGGCGCTGCAGACCGGCAAGATCGGCATCGAGGTCGCCGGGGTGGCTAATGTCCTGGAGCCGCATGCCTCGCAGCTCGTCGGCGCTGTAGCCGACGATCGCGCAGAAACAGGGGTTGGCCCGGAGCAGATCGCCGCTGGCCGTCAACTCGTCGATGCCGACCGGAGCGTTGTCGAAGAGGGCGCGGAGCCGCCCCTCGGACTCGCGTAGCGCCGCCTGCGCGCGCTTGTTCTCCGTGACGTCCCGCGCCGCGGCGAAGACCCCGAGCGCCTGCCCGGCCGGGTCGCGGTAGACCGAGGCGTTGTACAGCACCGAAATGGTGTGCCCGTCCCGGTGGCGCAACTCGAGGGGGTAGTCGCGCACGCTGCCATCCCGGAAGACCTGCTCGTAACCGGCCCTGGCCAGGTCCGGCTCGGTGAAATAGCCGCTGAACTCGGTGCCGACCAGCTGGGCCCGGTCGAACCCGGTCGCTCGCTCGGTCGCGGTGTTGGCGTCCGTGATCGCTCCATCCGGGCCGATCGTGACCAGCGGATCCAGGCTGGCCTCGATCAGGCTCCGGTTGTAGGCGGCCGCGGCGCGGATCTCGTCTTCAGTACGCTTCCGGTCGGTGATGTCCAGGCAGATCCCCAGCATCCGGCTCGGCGCGCCGGTGCCGTCCCGTTCTACGACCGCGCTCTGCAGTACCCACCGCAGTGAGCCGTCGGGACGAATGATGCGATGCTCGGCCTGGAAGGGAGCGCGGCCATCCTGCACGGCCGTGACCGAGTCGGAGATCCTCGCCGCGTCGTCCCGGTGGACGAGGTGCCAGAAGGCCTCCGTCTTCCAGCCGGGCTCTCCCTGAGGCATCCCGAAAACGTGGCGGGCCTGCGTCGAGGCGGTGAACCGGCCGGCCGGCCGCAGATCAGCGATCCACCAGCCGAGCCCTACCGCCGCCTGGGCCTGCTCGAGGAGGGCGTCCTGCTCGCGCAGCGCCTCGTGCGCGCTGGCCGCCTTGGCCTCCGCGGCGCGCTCCGCGGTGAGATCGGTCAGGATCAGGAACCGCAGCAGCGTGCCGTCGAGTTCGAAACCGCCAACCGCCAGCAGCACGGGCACGATCGTCCGGCCAGGTCCGGTCAGCTCCAGCTGGCCGCGAGCGCTCTGGCCGGCACCGATATCGAGCAGCCTGGCGAATGCCGCGCGGTGGGCCTCGGTAATCAGGTCGAGCACCTCGGTGCCAGGCAGTTCCGTGGCGAGCCGGCCCGTCATCGAAGCCAGCCGCGGGTTGGCGTCGATGATCACCCCGCGGGGGGAGACGGTGGCGACGCCTTCCTGGGCCGCCTCGAAGATCAGCCGATAGGAGCGGTCCGCGGTGGCGACGGCGTAGACCTGCTCCCGTCCGGCCGGCCCGATCACCAGCGAGTCGACGGCGCCGTCCCGGATCGCCTCGATCGTCTCGTGCGCCTCGCGCAGCTGCGCCCGCAGTTCGGCCACGTCGGCGGTCGCCGGCCGGTTGCCCCCTGGTTGTCCCGCCGCGGGCTGGCCCGGATCGGTGGCCTTCGGAGCTGGCGGTCGGGTCATGGCCTTACGCATCCCGGTCCGGCCGGCCGTCGACGGCGGCGGGCGAGCCGAGTTCGAGCCTGAGGCGCAGCTGGGCGGCGTCAGACAGATCGCCGACGATGCGGCGCGGCGGGCCGGGCAGGCGCTTGATCAGGGTCGGCGTAGCGACAATCTGGTCGCGGGCGGCCAGCGCGGGCTGCCGGCGCACGTCGATGACTTCCAGGTCGACGTGGCCGCGGAGGTCCTCGTCGCAGACGCGGCGGACGGTCTCGATGGCCTGGACGGAGTTCGGGGACGAGCCGTTGACGTAGAGGGTCAGCGCCCAGCGATCAGCGGCCTCATCGGTCATGGTGCGGCACTCCTTGGCCGCAGCTCCAGGCCGACCAGCAGGCGGTCGGTGTCGGAGAGGTCACCGACGAGCTTGCGGATCGGCAGCGGGAGCTTCCGGACCACCGTGGGCACGGCCAGGATCTGATCGTCGGCGGCCAGGCGCGGGTTCTCGAGCAGATCCACGACCTCGATCTGGTAGCGGCCGGCCAGGTGCTCCTCGCAGGCGAGCCGCAGATTCTCGGTCGCCCGAAGGCACTTGGGCGACCGGCCGGTCACATACAGGCGCAGCTCCCAGTCACCGTCGGAATAGCCAGCCGTTCCGGTCCCGCCGGCTGCGGTCCGCGGCCCGCTCATCGCTGCCCGCCATCGCTCGGGGTTGCGTCGGCCCAGCGGCGCGTCGTCATAACCAGCCGGTCCGACGCGGCGTCGGTGGCCTGATGCTCTTCGCGAAGGCCGAGCCGGTCGACCTCCTGCCGCTCAGCAGCGAGCTGGTCCTGCACCGCGGCGAGGTGGGCCTCCCGCTCGGCGATGGTGCGGCGCAGCTCACGCCGTCGGCGGCTCAGATCATCGGCCTGCCGCAGCTCCGCGTCGCGCTCGGCGGCCTGCTGTGCCAGCCGGGCGGAGCCCGCCAGCACCCCGGCCCGGCCGACATACACATCGACCAGCTCGATACCGTGGTCGGTGAGCACAAACTCCCGGACCTGATTCGAATGGGCCGAGCCCCGCGACTTCATCACGAACAGCAGCCGATTGCGTTCACCGTCGGTCTCTACGTTGCGCAGCAGCAGCCAGGTGTCCGCCATCGACGACATGTTCATCGTGCTCATCTCGTCCCCGTGGCCAAGCACGGTCGCCAGGGTCGTAATCCCCCGGGACTTGAGCAGGTCGATCTTGCGGGTCACCATCGAGGTCACCTCCGGGTCGGAGGCACCGCGGCTGAGGCTGGTGATCCCGTCGAGCACCGCCACCGACGGCGCCACCTGGTCGATCAGCTGGGCCAGGTCCGCTAGATGGGTCTCAAGCCCGAAGGCCGACGGGCGGGCCGCCCAAATGCAGAGCAAGCCCGCGTCGAGCCACGGCCGCAGGTCGAGCCCGATCGACCGCATATTACGCATGACCTGATCAGGTGACTCCTCGAACAGAATCCACAACGCCCGCTCGCCGCGGTCGCAGCTCGCGTTCACCAGATGCGCGCCGAGCGAGGTCTTGCCCGTGCCCGCCGTCCCGCTCACCATGACGGTCGATCCCCGGAAGATGCCGCCGCCCAGGATGTGGTCGAGGCGCTCGATTCCCGTGGAAAGCCGCTCCTCGGAGGCCCGGTAGTTGAGGGCGACCGAGGTGATCGGCAGCACGGTGAAGCCGCGGGCGGAGATCAGGAACGGATACTCGTTGGTGCCATGCGCCGAGCCGCGGTACTTGACGACCCGCAGCCGCCGGGTGGAAATGCCCTCGCGCACCCGGTGATCGAGCACGATCACGCAGTCGGAGACATACTCCTCGATCCCGTGCCTGGTGAGGCTCTTGTCGCCGCGCTCCCCGGTCACGACGGCGGTGACGCCGCGGTCCTCGAGCCAGCGCGCCATCCGGCTGAGCTCCGCTCGCACGGTCGAGTCGTCGCCGAGCGCGCCGAACAGCACCTCGACGGTGTCCAGCACGACCCGTTTGGCGCCAATGCGCCCGATCGCCTCGTCGAGGGTCAGAAAGAGCGGTTCGAGGTCGAACTCCCCGGCCGAGACGATCTCGGTAGGCTCCATCTGGAAGGCGATCACCGTGAGCAGCCCGTCCTGCTGCAACTCGTCGAGGTCGAAGCCGAGCGAGCGCACGTCGGAGGTGACCTTGGCTGTCGACTCCTCGAAGGTCAGCAGCACGCCGGGCTCGCCGTACTCCCTGGCACCCGCGACAAGAAACCCCAGCCCCAGCAGCGTCTTGCCCGCTCCCGCGCTGCCCGCCACCAGCGTCACCCGGTCCCTGGGCAGCCCGCCCCCGGTGATTTCGTCAAGTCCGACGATCCCGGTGGGCGCCTTCGCCAGTTCTGGACCGACCGCCACATCCGTCAGGCCTGTCACAGCATTGTCCATCTGAGCGCCTTCTCCCCGATTCGGGCGTCACCAGCGGATTTCCATGATGCAGTTACCACATTAAAGACTGCCGCGCGGAACCCAATCACCGGGAGTGCCGAAGGTCCCGAAGCAATTGCACGATCATCCGTGATAAAGCATCGTAACGGAGCTATTAGTCATAACACTTCAACCAGCCCGTTATCCTCGCAATGCGACGCGGCCGGCCCGAGTGTATACTGGCCGGAGATAATCAGGGACTGCGGATTTCTCGCCGTATCGTACGCGGCAGCGCATAGTTCTCTGGTTTCCGGTTCGGGCCGGCATGGGGGGTGTCGCCGTGGGCCAGCCGTTGCTTTCGGATATTGAGGCCGGGCGTGGATCGCCGCGGCTGATGCTGCCTTCGGCGATCGTTGCCGTCGGCGATCGCATGGCCGGCTCCTTCGCCCGCCAGGCGAAAGACGTCGCATGACAGGCGGCCCGGCCATCATGCTGGTCGAGGACAATCCCGACGACGAGGATCTGACGCTCCGGGCCCTGAAGCGCGCCAGCGTGCTGAACCCGGTGACCGTCGCCCACGATGGGGCCGAGGCTCTCGAGTATCTCTTCCCGGCCGGCAGTGCCGATGACGCTGCCGACGTGCCGCTTCCCGGCCTCATCCTGCTCGACTTGAAGCTGCCCAAAGTGGACGGCCTCGAGGTGCTGCGCAGGATACGCGCCGACGAGCGAACCCGGCTGATCCCCATCGTTGTCCTCACCGGATCCAGGGAGCAGGAAGACGTCCTGGCCGGGTACCGGGGCGGCGCCAACGCCTATGTGCGGAAGCCGGTGAAATTCTCCGACTTCGCCGACGCCGTGCGCGCCCTCGGTACGTTCTGGCTGCTCCTGAACGAGGCCGCACCCGAGTTCAGCCCGCTACCGGATTGAGGGTGACATCCATGAGTGATGGGGACTCAGCGGGGCGGGAGGTCCTGCGCATTCTCATTCTCGAGGACGATCCGAGGGACGCTGAGCTAGCGCAGCGCCTGCTGACCAGGGAGGGCGTCGGCTTCACCGCTACCGTGGTCGATACCAGGGCGGCGTTCGAGGCGGAGCTTACCGCCTTCCGCCCGGACGTGATCCTGTCCGATTTCTCCCTGCCCGGCTTCTCCGGCGCGACCGCCCTGGCGATCGCGCAAGAGCGGTGCAAAAATATACCGTTCATCATCATGTCCGGTGTGCTCGGCGACGAATCAGCGGTCGAGCTCATCAAGCAGGGGGCCACCGACTACGTCCTGAAGGACCGGCCCGCGCGGCTGCCATCCGTCATCCGCCGCGCCGTCGCCGAGGCCGCGCAACGGGCGCGGCTGGCTCAGCTCGAGGCTCAGCTGCGCCGCTGGCAGCGCATGGCGAGCCTCGGCCGGCTGGCCGCTGGCGCTGCCTACGAATTCAATAACCAGGTCTGCGCCATGCTCAAATCCGCTGCGGCCATCCGCGAGAAAGCGGCGCACCGGCCAGGACTAAGCATCGGCGGCAATGGCTGGGATGGTGTCCGCAAGGACGCCGAGCAAATCCAGCATGCGGGCGGCCGGGCGAACCGGCTGGTTCATCAGCTACTCGAGGCGGCCGGCCAGGAAATGGTCAGCAGCGAACTCATCGACCTTAACCAGGTCGTCAGCGGCAGTGAAGACCTGTTGCGGAGCACAATCGGCGAGCGCGTTGAGTTCCGGCTGAGTCCTGCCCCGGGGCTGTGGCCCGTGCAGGCCGACCCGGTTCAGGTTAGGCAGGTCCTGCTGAACCTAGCCGTCAACGCCAGCGAGGCGATGCCTGACGGCGGCACCTTCTCGATTGCCATGCAGAACGTGTCGATCACCGGCAGCGAATCGCTGTCACATCCGGAGCTCGGGCCGGGCGATTATGTATGCGTGAGCGTCAGTGATACCGGCACGGGAATGGAACCTGAGGTTCTTGAGCACGCTCTCGAACCTTTCTTCACCACCAAGCCCTTTGCTGCGGGCGGCGGGCTCGGCCTGGCCAGTGTGTACGGCATTGTCAGGCAGGCTGGCGGGACCGTCGACATTTCCTCCGCACCTGGCGCGGGCACGACCGTCATCGCGTGGCTGCGTGCCGTCACCTCCGACCTGGCGACCAGCACCGGAGCGCCCGCCTCGATCGGCCAGCCGGCCAGCTGAGGTCACCGCCGCATTAGGGCAGCAGGCTGCCAGCCCGGCGCATTATGTCGCTGCATAGCCGGCCCACGCCGGCCGGGTCGTCAGTGAACTGCGAGGGCTTGATGCAGAACGTGCTGAATCCGGCCGCGATCTGGGGCGGGATTGTCGCGAGGGCCTGGCCGAGGTCGGCGACGCTGTCGCGATCAGGGAAGGTGGCCCGGGGGCCGCCGACGAGTTCCAGCGTTCTCGGGTCGCGCCCCGCGGCTTGCATGGCCGCCTCCAGCCTGGCCATCTCCTCGCTTCTCAGTCGGCCGAGCGGACTGAACCCGGCGCCGTAGGTGACGATGCGCTGGGTCATCCGCCGGTGCATGCCGGTACCGCCGATCCACAGTGGCGGCCCCTCAGGCCGGAATGCCTTCGGCTCGAAGTACACGTCGCGGAACGAGTAATGGCGGCCGGAGTGTGCGGCCGGGGTGTCCCGCCACAGCGTGGCCCAGGCCCGGAGATGCTCGTCGAGCAAGTCGCCGCGGGACCGGAACGGTACGCCGAGGGCCTCATATTCCTCGGCCAGCCAGGAAACCGTCGGCAGCACGACCAGCCGGCCGCCGCTCAGCAGGTCGAGCGAGCCGAGCTCGCGGGCGATCAGCAGCGGGTGGCGCAACGGCGCGATGATGGCGCTGGCGACGAGCCGGATCCGCTCGGTGACCGCGGCGATCGCCGACAGCAGCACAACCGAGCTCGGCCACGGTGTCGCCGGGTCCTGGTTGCCTGGCAGCGCGTACTCCCGCGGATTGGGCATGATCCCGTTCGCGCCCGCTGACGGGCCGAGGACGATGTGTTCACTGATCATCACCGAGTCGAACCCGGCGTCCTCGGCCTCCCGTGCCCAGCGGACCAGGCTCGGCAGGTCGCGACCTGAGGTCAGCGTCCAGTTCTCGCTGAGGATCAGGCACATTTTCGGCGCGGTCATGTCGTACCTCCCGGATTACTGTTGTCCCGCAATCATGTCGGTTGCTAGCGGTCGTCTGTAGGCGCTCGTGGCCGGGATCAGCCACCACGGGACCCGGACGCCCGGACGCACCTGAACGGATCAGGCCCATCGCCGCATTGTTCGGCGCCGGGTGGCTAGAGCTGCCGTTCCTGCCTGGCCGGCCGCTGGTCATGCGGCGAGAACCGTGATGAAGTCGCGGGTCCACCCGACGAGGTACTGGTCGGCCGGCCGGACCTGACCGGGGATGGCGGCTCGAAGGCCGCGGCCTGCTGTCCGGGCGACGTCCAGCTGGACCCATTCGGGATTGATGTCGAGTTCCATGGCGGTGCGCGCGCCGGCGCGAACGAGCGCAGCCGCGAGGTCCGCCGGGGTAGTCGACATGGCGGCGGCGAAGATGAGGTCGCCAGCCGCGTTCTGGCCGAGCGCGCTGCGCGCCACGTACTCGCCGCCGCCGAGGGTGGCTCCCCAGGCAGTCCAGTCTGCGGCGGCGCGGGTGGCGTGCCGCTGCCTTACCAGCAGCTGCAGGTTCTGCCGGACACTGAACACCGCCTCGTGCGGCCGGGGCAGTCCCGAACCCCACGCCCCGATGTAGGCGGTGCCCGACCGGTCGATGACCAGGCTGGCCCGCCCGCGCCGGAGCGGGCTGATGACATGGCCCTCCTGCTCGTAGCCGCCGGCCCCTGCTGACAGCAGGAAGCCGCCGTTGAAGGCGGCGAGCAGCTGACGGCGCTCACCGCTGCCGATCCTCGGTCCGGCATGTACCACCGGCAGCGCCGCAGGGCCGGGGTCCACGCTGCCGCTATGCAGGCGATAATGCACCGCGCCGGCGAACCGCACCAATGTCACGACTGTCCCGTCCGCGGCCTTGAAGCGAGAAATGATCGCCGCGGGCTTTTTCAGCCGATTGGCAGCATGGACCTTGGCGGCGTGGACCCTGTCGCTCGCCGTGGTTCGCGGAACGCTGACGTCCGGCGCTACCGAGGCGTGCTGGGCCGCCGGTGCAGCTGACGTGCAGGCTGCCACGCTGAAAACACCGGCTATCCCGATGGCCCAGCGAAGACGGCGCATTTGGTCCTCCGTTTCCCCGCTCGTCGGACAGCGCGATCACGCTCCGGTCCTCGGTCGCGTCCGACCAAGGTTGCCTGCCCGGCCCCTCAGATTACGTTTGAATCCTGTTCGGCGAGGCTGGTGAAGTCGCCGGGGGGTGAGGACCTTGCGCTGGATGCTGGATGACGGAGAAGTTACGGCGGCGCAGCACGGTCAGCATCATTCCCGGTCATCTCGTGCCTGCCGCAGTGACCACGGCGAGCGCGAAAGTCGCCATGGCGGCCAGGCCGTGACCGACCGGGATGACGGCTGCTGCCAGGTGCTCCTTGGGTTTCCGCGCGGCCCGGGATGGGCCTGCGGGCAGCCTGGCAATCACCTGGTCGACGAGCTTGCCGGCGAGCACCTCGTCGGTGAGCGCCCTGGCGAGCACCTCTCGTCGGTGACGGGGCTGGTCAGCGCCGCCTCAGTCGGCGCTCCGGGCGTACCGCCAGCGGGCCAGGCTCCGCCGCGATCGGCGTGCGGGGCCTCTCTGGCCGCGACATGGCGATGGGGGTAAGGAGTCCACAGGGTAACGGTGCAGATGCCTAGCCCGATCGCCGGCATGAGCAAGCCGACCGCCGACCAGGCCAATGCCGTCCAGCCCGTCGCCAGGTAGCTCACCCACGCGGCCAGCCCGGTGCTGGCCAGGCCGAAATGCCCGAACAATACCGCCGGAGACAGGCCATCCCGCACCGCACGCTGCTGGCGCAGGCCGCCGCGGGATACCAGCGTGCGGAGCATGTAGGCACCGATGCCAGCGGTGAATAGCCAGGCGACCAGCGTGACGATGCCCAGCGCCTTGCTCTGCGCCGAAGCCACCCCCGTGGGTTCTGCTGGCACCTGCCCGCCCGTCCGTGAGCTTAGGGCCGGCCCCAGGCAGCGGAGCGATTCAGGTGTGCCAGGCGGCCGCCCGTGCCGGTCAACCGGAATTGAAGGCCCAATAACAGCGTATCTGCCTGGCCGGGCACGTGACAGGCCGCTGTCAGGGCCACGAGCGGCTGCTCAGGACGAGTCGGTACCCGTCAGGGTCGGCGATCGTCACGCCCCACCGCTCCCAGTAAGGATTGCGGGCGGTGACCCTCGTGCCGCCCGCCTGGACCAGGCGGCGGACCAGGTCCTTGCTGACCTCGCCATGGAGGTACAGAACCAGCAGATCCTCCTCGGTGGGCGTGGCCGGGGTTGCATCGTCCGGGTCGCCGACGAGTTCGAGATGCCACGCGGCGTCCGGCCATCCGACCATCAGTAGCGCATTCTCGCCTTCGGCGGTTGAATCGGCCCGGAACAGGACGTCCAGGCCCAGGCCTTCGACCCAGAATCGCTCGGCGGCTTGCAGGTCGTGACTCGGACGTGCGATACGCAGGTGGCTATCGGGCGCAGGCATCATAGTCCCATCTTTGCGGCTGCTCGTTGCGGGGCAGCCCTGATCGGCTGCCGCCGTGGCTACGGCCACCGGCCTCAGCCGACGTAAGCTGCGGTGAAGAGGAGGCCGCGATGGGGTTCGAGCACGTTCTGGTCCAACGGTCTGGTGAGTTCGCCACCGTCACAATGAACCGGCCGCAGCGGCGCAACGCCCTGTCGCTGGAGCACATGCGCGAGCTGATCACGGCGTTCAGTGAGATCGGGCGCAGCGACACCCTGGGCATCATCCTGGCCGGCAACGGGCCGGTGTTCAGCGCCGGGCACGACCTCGCCGACGTCGCCGATGCCGACCTGCCGTCGGCCCGCTCCTTGCTGATGACCTGCGCCGAGCTGATGACGCTCATGCAGCAGGTGCCCCAGCCGGTGGTAGCCCGGGTGCACGGGCTCGCCACGGCGGCCGGCTGCCAGCTGGTCGCATCCGCCGATCTCGCCGTAGCCAGCGAGAACGCCGGCTTTGCCGCCCCGGGCGGGAAAGGAGGCTGGTTCTGCCACACCCCGATGGTGGCAATCGCCAGGAACGTCGGGCGGAAGCGGGCGACGGAGATGGCCCTGTCCGGTGACGTGATCGACGCACCGACAGCGCTGGACTGGGGGCTGGTCAACCAGGTGGTGCCGGAAGGACAGCTCGACTCCGCCGTGCGCGATCTCCTTGAGCGCGTCACGCGCGGGTCGGCGGAGAGTAAGGGCATCGGCAAGCAGGCGCTCTACGCCCAGATCGACCTTGAACAGCCGAAGGCCTACGCGTACGCGGTCGAGGTTATGGCCGCCACCAGCCAGCTGCCTGACGCCCGTGAGGGGATGCGCGCGTTCCTCGACAAGCGCAAGCCGCAATGGCGCCGCGGCCGCCCGTGACGCATCCGCGACCGGCACGCACCCTGCACAGCCACGGCCCCCCAGCCACCGCGCCTGATGAGGCGGCCGGTACGGGCCGGTGACAAGGTCGTCGTGTGGTTCGCTGCTGGTAACGGGGACTGGGACGTCTTCGGTAACCTGGATGTTTCGACACCATCCGTCGGCCGAATGACCACGTCACGTTCGGCAAGGGCGGTCCAGCTACCGCCTGGGCAACTCGCTGGCGTGGCTGGAGCCGCGGATCATGTTCACCGAATTGCTGGGTCGGGTTGACGCCGTCGAGCTGACGGGCCGGCCGGAGTACGTCCGGTCCGGCTTCATGCACGGGGTAGATCGGATGCCCGTGGTGGCAAGCAGCCGCTGAGGCTCGGGAGGTCCGGTGCGCGTCCTTTTCATCCAGCACGATCACTGTTCCCCGACCGGGTCGGTGGGGGAGAGGTTCGCCGAGCGCGGCTACGACGTCACGGAGTTCCTCGTCGTACCTGCGGACCGGTTCCTCGATCCTGGCGTCGAGGTCAGCTTTCCCGATCCGGCCACCTTCGACGTGATCGTGCCGATGGGCGCGATCTGGTCTGCGTACGACCATGACCGGATCGGCAGCTGGCTGGCCCCTGAGCTTGACCTGCTGCGCGCCGCGCACGGACGCGGCATCCCGGTGCTCGGGATCTGCTTCGGCGGCCAGGCTCTCGCGGCCGCGCTCGGCGGCCGTGTCGAGGCAGCCGACCGGCCGGAGATCGGCTGGCATGAGATCCAGACCAGCCATCCGGACCTGATCGAGCCTGGACCCTGGTTCGAGTATCACTACGACCGCTGGCACCCGCCCGCCGGGGCGCGATCACTGGCGCACACCGCCGTGGCGCAGCAGGCATTCGCGATCGGTAACTCACTCGCGGTCCAGTTCCACCCGGAGACCACACCGGCCGTACTTGAATGCTGGCTCGACAACGGCGGGTATGCCGACCTCGCCCGGGCGGGCCTGCGCCCCGATGAGGTGCTCGGGCAGACTCGGCGGCTGGCGGCCGCCGCTGCAGCGCGTGCGCACCGGCTTGTGGACGGTTTTCTCGACACCGTCGTCACTCGCGTTGCTGCTCCTGATCTGAGCATTCAGGCGGACCTGAAACCAGAATCTGCGTCTGGAGGGCGGCGTGAGGTGACCCGGTGACTGATACACGGACGTGTGAGCAGTGCGGTAGTGCCTTTGTGCCTCGCCGTGAGCATGCCCGGTTTTGCTCGGCGCGCTGCCGGGTCGCCTGGAACCGGGAGGTTACAAGTGATCAAGCTGCTGAGATGAGCCCGCTCGACTGGGCCGTCACCGCGATGCAGGATGCGATAGGGCAGCTTTCCAGCGTCCGGGTGCGAGACCCGGAGGGCGTGCTCGCGGTGATCAGTGAAGCGGTGTGGCGGGTGACCATCGTCGATGCCACGCTGGTCCGCTACCACCCGGCGGCATACGACACTGCGCTGGGCAGCCGGGCATCGGCCGAGCGCCGGTTGATCGAGGACACTCTGGCAGGGCTCCGCTTCGTGCGGAACCAGATGAACCATTACGCCAATCATGTTGACTGCATCAGTTCAGCGCTGGTCAGGCCCGGACCGGACGATGGCGGCATCACCGGCTGGACATGGACCTCTGTGCCGGAGCCAACGCTGGCGCCGCTTCCGCCGCGCGGGCAGGTGTGGGAGATGACGCGGTATCGGGCATATGAGGCTCAGTTGGCGGGTCACGCCGTTGGGGAGACCTTCGGGCAGGCGGCGGCGTTCCTCAGCCTAGCCCTCGCGAAGGCAGCCTAAGCGCTCACATCAGCGCGTATGCCGCAGGTCACGAGCGCTGTTACCGCAACCCACGGTCCGGTGCGCGGTGCGGGCACTGCGCCTAGCCGCCGCGCTAAGCCAGGTAGCAACGCCAGCCATCCGATCCGGTCATCGATGGCGACCCGGCTCAGCCGGTGCTGATCGCGGTGGCCAGCCGCTCGATGCGGGCGTGCAGGGCGGCGACGTGGCTTCGCGCCTCCGGCTTCATCAGGACGCTGCGGAGGATCCGGGCCCCGTCCCGGTCTGCCGCGACGTCAGGGTGGCGCCGGGCGAAACCGCTCGTCGGCGCCCTCAGCGTGCTGAGGTAGACCGGATCGGCCTCATCGTGCATGCCGCCGGCCAGCATCAGCGCGCTGGCCCGGTCGATCCCGGAAAGGCTGCGCGGCTGCGTGGCCGGGAAGTAGCAGACGATGTCAAGCTCGGGGGGCTGGTAAAGCTCCAGCAGGCTCGATGTCCTGATCAGTTCCGACCAGTCGAGCGCGGCCAGGCGGCAGGCGGCCAGCACCCGGCCGAGCCCGCCGGGGGTGGGCGGCAGCAGCCGGAACGTCAGCCACAGGGCAGCCGCCGCCGCTCCGGCTCTGGAGCATTCCAGGCTGATCTCGCCGAGGTGCAGCTCGTCAGAGGTGAAGTAGGTGTACGGGGAGTCGTGGAGGTACAGGCGGCCGACATCCGGGTCGCGGAACAGCACCGCCCCGCATCCATAGGGCTGCAGCCCATGCTTGTGCGGGTCGACCACCACGGAGTCGCATTCGGCGATGGCCCGCCAGGGCGCCGCGTCGAGCCCGGCCAGCCCAGCCTGGCTGTCGGAGCCGGCCAGCAGCGCGAAGAACCCGCCGTAAGCCGCATCGACATGCACCCGTACCCCGTGCCTGCGGGCGATGGCGAGCACCTCGTGCACGGGGTCGATCGCGCCAAGGCCGGTCGTGCCCGCGGTAGCGACTACTGTCCCGATCCGGCCCCCGGCCAGCAGCGCGTCAAGCGCGTCGAGGTCGATCCGGCCCGCGCCGTCTGCCGCGACCTGGGCGCCCTCGATGCCGAGCACCCCGCACATGCGGGCGTGGGTGTAATGCGCTTCCTCGCAGTAGGCAACGCCCTGGCCCGGATGCAGTTCCCGGGCGATATAGAGAGCCTCCAGGTTCGCGATCGTGCCGCTTGTCGTCAGGTGACCGAGGTGCGTGCCGAGGCCGAACATCCGGGCCAGCTGCGCGACGACCTCCTTCTCCATCCGGGCGGTGGCCGGTCCGCCGTCCAGCGCGTGGTTGTTCGGGTTGATCAGCATCGCCGTGAGGTAGCCGGCCACCGCGGCCGGGTGCGGCGGCTTGAGCATCTGCCCGGCGTACGACGGGTGGAAGAACGGGTAATTGTCCCGCAGTCGCTCTGTGAACTCCGCGAATATGCTGGCGAAACGCTCATCGCTGATGGTCATCGACTCGTCGGGTTCGAATGGGCCGAAGCTATCCTGCCAGGCGGCGATCGCGTCGACGCCGCTGCTCAGCCAGTACCGCAGATCCATCTGAAGGCCGGCCTTAGGAGTTCTTGGCCCACTCGGTGATGCGGGCCAGCGCCTCCTGCAAGACCTCGGTCCGCTTGCAGAACGCGAACCGCACCTGGGTCCGCCCGGCCTCGGGGTCGTCGTAGAACACCGCGCTAGGGATGGCGACCACGCCGGCCCGGTGCGGCAGCTCCCGGCAGAACCTCACGCCATCACTCTCGCCAAGCTGCCTGATGTCGGTGGTGACGAAATATGTGCCCGCCGGCGGGTACACCTCGAAACCGGCCTCGGCCAGGCCCGCGCAGAGCAGGTCGCGCTTGCCGCGAAGGTCGGCGCTGAGGCCGGCGTAGTAAGCATCCGGCATCCGCAGCGCCTCCGCGACGGCGTACTGAAACGGGCCGCCGCTGACGTAGGTGAGGAACTGCTTGACGCTGGTGACCGCCGCGACGAGCTCTGCGGATGCGGTCACCCAGCCGATCTTCCAGCCGGTGAAGGAGAACGTCTTGCCCGCCGAGCTGATTGATACGGTGCGATCGGTCATCCCTGGCAGCGAGCCGATCGGCAGGTGCTCGCCCGTGTAGACCAGGTGCTCGTAGACCTCGTCGGCCACCACGAGCAGATCGCGCTCGCACGCTAGCTTGGCGATCGCTTCGAGCTCGGCGCGGGTGAAGACCGACCCGGTCGGGTTGTGCGGGGAGTTGAGCAGGATCAGCCGGGTGCGCGTGGTGACCGCCGACCGCAGCGCGTCGAGATCGGGCCTGAAGTCAGGCGGCCGCAGCGTGACCGGCACGCGGATGCCGCCTGCCATGGCCACGCAGGCCGCGTACGAGTCGTAGTAGGGCTCGAACGCGATGACCTCATCGCCAGGCTCGACGAGCGCGAGCAGTGCGGCCGCGACCGCCTCGGTGGCGCCCGTGGTCACCAGTACCTCGGCGGCAGGGTCGAAGGCAAGGCCGTAGAACCGCTGCTGATGATCGGCGATGGCACGTCGTAGCTCAGGGATGCCCGGCCCCGGAGGGTACTGGTTGCCGTGCCCGGCCATGATCGCGTCGGCCGCCGCCTGGGCGACCGCTCGCGGCCCGTCGACGTCGGGGAACCCCTGGCCGAGGTTGACCGAGCCGGTCGCGACCGCGAGCGCCGACATCTCCGCGAAGATCGTCGTGCCTACCCCGGTCATCCGGCTACTGCGCAGTTGTCGGTTCACCCCGCCATCAGATCATGCCGCGATCCAGACCGGCATCCGGCTGCATCCAGGTCGCGTTCGCTGGTATCCGGGCCGGCACGAGGTTGGCTAGCTGCGAGGTCAGCAGCCGCGGAGGATTCCAGTGGCGCCGATGGCGCCAGTAGTCTCACTGGTGCCACGATCTTCGGTGGTGCTGGCGGTGCTGGTAGTGCTGGCAGTTCCAGTGTGGCGGGATTAGCGAACTGGCACCGCAGAGTCGGGCGGCCATGGCGGGGGAAGCTGGCGCGGTCGGCGACCTGTAGCGTCGTTTCGTGTGCCTGCTCATCACGCTGTTCAAGGTCATGCCGTCGGCGCCGCTGATCGTTGCGGCCAACCGGGACGAGTGGTATGAGCGCCCGGCCGTGGCGATCACGACGCTGCGCAAGGCCGCGCCCAGAGTGCTGGGCGGCCGGGATGAGGTCGCCGGCGGCACTTGGATGGCAGTTAACGAGCACGGTGTGGTGGCCGGACTGACGAATCTGCCCTCACCCCAGGGCAGGGACCCGGCCAAACGGTCACGCGGGGAACTCCCGGTCGCTCTCGCTGCCCACCAGGACGCGGCAGCCGCAGTGGCGTGGATTTGCGCCGCCGTGGATCCGGCCGACTACAACCCGTGCTGGCTGATGGTCGGTGACCGTGAGTCGCTGTTCTACGTGGACCTGACGGGCGGCAGCCGCCCGACCGTCCGCGAGCTGCCTGCGGGCACCTACGTGCTAGAGAACGCGCCGCTGCTGCCCCAATCGGCCAAGGCACGCCATGTCGCCGGGCTGATCACCGAGGCTTTCGCGGCCGGGGACCGCGACGTGCGCGGTGCGCTGGCCGCGGTCTTGGGTGACCACTCGCCCCTGCCAGGCGCGAGCCCGCGAGTCGGGAGCCAGCGAGTCGGGAGCCCGCGAGTCGGGAGCCCGCCAGATGGGAGCCCGCGAGTCGGGAGCCCGCGAGTCGCGACGCCGCAAGGCGCGAGCCCAGGCGGTCTGTCGGCGGCCTGCGTCCACGCCGACGGGTACGGGACCCGCTCGGCCATGATCGTGATCGTCGGAGCCGCCGGTCGGCCGGCGGTGCAGGTCTCGGACGGCCCATCGTGCCAGGCGCCGCTGCTGGACGTCGGCGAGCTGTGGGCGGGCTGAGCGAGCCGGTGCTCGGGCAGCGAGCGCTCATACTGTGCGGTGCTCCAGCGCCAGCTGCTTATGCGGCGGGCCAGCCGGACGCCGTGCGGACCGACGTCGTGCGCAACGCGATCAACCTTCCCTGAGACGCCGCGCAGGGCTCAGCTGCCGCTGGTCAGGCTCACGCCCGGGCCGCTGCGGCGCACCGTGCCAACGCCCGCGACCTCGTTGCCAGCTGACGCGACGACCAGCTTGCCCGGATTGCCGCTAAAGGAGAATCCGACATCGCCCTGCGTAGCGCCGACGATGACGTTGCCGGTGACGGAAAGGTAGCCGGTCCCGCCGTGTGCCTGGATGATGGCGATGTAGACGTGGCTGGCGCCGGGCGCCTCGCCCAGGTCATTGGAGAGCTCGTTACGGGCGATCGTCGAGCCCACGCCGCCCGTGACCGTCCCGGCTATTCCGTACCAGGTCCCGGCGTGCTGCCTGGCGCCGAAGTCCTCGATGTAGTTGTCGGCGATCGTGGTCCCGTACAGGCCGCTGGCGGTGATGCCATCCTGGGCATTGCCGTACAGATGGTTTCCTGAGACATCCCAGCCGGAGGCGGTCTGCAGGTAGATCGCGTCCCGGCCGGACGACTCGATCTGATTAGCCTCCAGATACCCGTCGGTGACGGCGGTCCTGGTGTCGGTCACCTCGAATCCGTAATCGCCGCTGTGGCTGATGAAATTGTCATCGAAACGGCTGTTCACGCTGGTGTTCGTGATGGAGCGGCCGTCTGCCGCGGTGCTGGTGTCCACTATTCCCGAACCGCCGCAATCGCTCACATCCAGGTGCTCGACGTCGACCTGCCAGTTCATGACGATGATGCCGTCGGTCGTCCCCGACCCGTCGCACGCGATGGTCAGGTCCCTGATGGCTAGGGGATTGCCGGTCGTCGCCGAATTGCCCTGGTAGGCGGCGGACGCTAGGACGGAGCTCATGGGCCCGTCCTGCCGGAGCACGGTGCCCGTGGTGCTGCCTCCGGCGTAGGTCCGGTCGCCGGGCAGCGTGATCGGCCGAGTGAGCAGGCAGGTACCGCCTTTGATGCCGATGGCCGCGCCCGTGGGACTCGTATCGATCGCGTGCTGCAGGGTGGACGCATCGGAAGTCCGGTCGGCGCAGCTGACGATCACGTCGCTGGGTGAGCCGGCCATGGCGGGCCCTGGCCTGGACGCGCAGCCTGTCACGACGACTGACAGCGCGGCAACACACAGCGCGGCAATACGCAGCGCGGCAATACGCAGCGCGGCAATACGCAGCGCGGCAATACGCAGCGCGGCAATACGCAGCGCGGCAATACGCAGCGCGGTAGGACGCTGCGCGGCAGGACGCTGCGCAACACGCAGCGCGGCAAGACGCAGCGCTGTCGACCGCAGCCCCGTGCGCAACCTTCCTCCTCGTCGGCCCCCTCGTCAGCCTGGTCAGGTCAGGCTGCCCCGCCAGGCTGTGCGATCGTGGCGGCTGGCTGACTGGAGACAGCATTCCCGCAGGCCGGGGCCGTCAAGCGCGGCGCGAGCCGCTTCCGGCGCCGCACCCAACACAGCGGGGCCGTTGCCGGCCGGGGAGCAATAAGCGGTTCCGGCGCGCGGGCCGCCTTACCTATACTGAACGCATGAAGGTCATGTCACACAGCACCGACGCGGCTGCGCGAGCTACCAGCCTGCCGGTTGCCGCCGCCTGACTTTCTCCACTGTTACCGGCGACCGGAAACGGATCGCCGGTGCGTTTACCTGACCTCCGTTACGTGGCCGCGCCAGCGGTGCCTTTCCGGTGCCCGACCCGGAAGGACTATCCCGTGAACACCGACCAGACCGTCCAGACATTCATCGAGTTCTTCCGCGAACGCGGGCATCAGCTGATCACAGGGAGCACGCTGATACCGGCGCCGGGCGACCCGGTGCTGTTCACTACCTCGGGCATGCACCCGCTGACCCCGTATCTGGAAGGGCGCCCTCATCCGCTCGGCCGCCGGCTTGTCAACCTGCAGCGCTGCCTGCGCACCACCGACCTCGATGAGGTAGGTGACTACTCTCATCTGACCGTGTTCGAGATGCTTGGCTCCTGGTCGCTTGGCGACTACACCGGCCCGCAGAGCCTGCGGTGGGGCCTTGAACTGCTGCGCGACGGGTTCCGCATCGGCCCGGACCGGCTGCATGCGACCGTTTTCGGCGGTGACGAGCAGGTCGGCCCGGACCGGGGCTCCCTGCAAACCTGGCGGGAACTCGGCGTACCTGTTGAGCTGACCCGCGAGGGCAACTGGTGGTCAAACGGCCCGACCGGCCCGTGTGGCCCCGACTCAGAACTGTTCGTCTGGACCGGCAGCACCACTCCGGAAGGGACTCCAGGCAGCGATCAGCGGTGGGTGGAGCTGTGGAACCATGTGATGATGCGGTACCACCGCTTCGACGACGGCGGCCTGAAGCCGCTAGCGCAGTCCAATGTGGATACGGGCATGGGCCTGGAGCGATTGCTGACCGTGCTGCAGGGCAAGCAGTCGGTCTTCGAGACCGACCTGCTCGAGCCCTGGATGAACGCGGTCCGGGGCCTGTGGAACCAGGACGAGCAGCCGTTGCGGATGCTCAGTGATCATCTCCGGTCGAGCGTGGTCGTCATTGGTGACGGGGTGCGGCCGTCGAACACCGGCCGTGGCTACGTCCTACGCCGGCTGATCCGCCGTGCGCTGACGACGCTGTGGCGTGACGACAGCTCACGCACCCTCGGCGACCTGCCGGCCCGGCTCATCGAGCAGACGCTGGAGCATTTCCGGCAAGAGGGTGATGTCGGGCAGGTCAGCGGGGTGCTCAGGGCCGAGCAGCGGCGCTTCGGCGAGCTCCTGGTCCGCGGGCGCGCCGTGATGTCCCGTCGGCCGTCCAGCGGGCCGCCGACCGAGGATGAACTCCGGTATCTGCACGAGACCCACGGCCTGCCGCGCGAACTCGTCGTGGGCCTGCTCGCTGAGCTGGCTTAGCTACGGCGCTGCTTCAAGGCGGCCTTTCCAGCCGGAGTTTCAAGGCGGCCTATTCAGCCGAAGTGCGAGCT
>Ga0187879_10000176_pt1 | contig 46339 bp, 38 predicted proteins | sample June2016WEW_19_1_FD_132423 | JGI IMG/M metagenome (GOLD analysis project Ga0187879, IMG submission 132423) | Peatland microbial communities from SPRUCE experiment site at the Marcell Experimental Forest, Minnesota, USA - June2016WEW_19_10 | ecosystem: Environmental > Terrestrial > Soil >... | reverse complement strand
TTGTGGCCCGCCCCCCGATGGACGCTCGAATACGACGGGAGAAAGTCATCGACTCGTTCGAGCACTGATTTCAATGCAGCAGTCGAGGCGGCTGCATCGAGCGCTACATACGTGCGTTCGCAGCCGTCGACACACGGCACGCCCATCCCGTCGCCGACGAGGGGGACGGGAGGCTCGATCATGTCAGAGCCTCTTCGGTCAGGGTCCACGGCGATCACCGTTCTACCAGCGCCTGCGGATTGCAGGGCGTGCGCATCTGTTCTGGCCCACTTCCGGCGGCTGTGCTCACTGATTTGGCCCCACCCCGAAGCTGATCTCGCGTCCGGGCGTTGAAGGCCAGGCGGCGGCGCCCGAGGTCGTGAGAGGCCCGGGTCAGCCGGACGCGAGTGAGTGCCGGGCCTCGCGCACGGCGTAGTAGACGAGCACGTATCCGGCGCCGGGATCCGCCCACCACCACCCGAGCGACGCGTTGAGGCTCAAGCCGAGTAGCACGGCCATCGCCAGGATGCCGTCGACCAATGTCACCCGGCTCTCGGCGATGAGCACGGGATTCTCGAGCTCCTTGCCGGTACGTCCCTTCATCGCCGCCAGCACGAACATCACAGCCGCTGTGGCAGCCGTCCAGGCGATGCCGAGCGGGCTGTGCCGCGGGCGGAAGCCAATCGCCAACACGACGCTGCTCTGGACCGCCAGGTAGACGGCCAACGCGATGAACGCCCAGCCGATCACGCGCAGCGCTCGTCGCCTCCGACCGTGTCCGGTGTCAGCCAGCTCCCACAGCACGACGCTCGAGGCGCCGATCTCGATCAGGCTGTCGATTCCGAAACCCACGAGCGCGACCGAGCGCGCCCCGATCGCCGCGGCGGCGAGCACGACCACGCCGACCACGTTCCAGCTGAGCGTCGCGATCTCGAGGCGACGGCCACGGATCACGAGCCGCCCGGCTCGCCTCGCGCGCCCGCTCAGCATTCGGCCAGTCTGCTCGCTCCCGGGCGACCGTTTGCGCTCCGGCCCGAACGTCGGGCGGACCGGCAGGGTGGGGCCAAATCGGGTGAGCACGGTGGGGCCAATCCGAGTTGACAAAACCCATGCAGGTGAAGTGGCGCGTTTGGCCTGCAGGCCGGCGTCAATCCTCGGGGTCCCACAGACCGCCTCTGTGCATCATCTTTCGCAGATACTCCCGCATCCGCGGTTGCTCGTCTCCGCCGAGCGCTTCGAGGAGCCGAGAAAGGCTGGCGAAGCTCTCCTCTCCGAGCTCGGAGCGCAACTGGCGCTCGATGGCTCGGCCAGCCTTTCGTTGGGCGGCGAGATAGTCGGCAGCTCGCGGTGTGAGTCTCACGACCTTCTCCCTGCCGTTCGTCGTTGAAGCACGGACGGCGACGTAACCGCGATCCGCCAGACTGGCGACGCTCTTGCTGGCGCCCTGGCGTGTGATACCAAGCTGCCGACCGATCTGCGAGATGGTCGTCTCGGCGGCACCGGAGCACATACGCAGCACCCGTCCGTCGGGAAACCCGCGATCGTCGAAGCCAGCAGCAGCCAGTTCCTCATCCAGCAGACGCTGGTAGCCCAGCCAGGCCCGACGCAAGGAGGCGCCGAGCCGGACCAGCTGCACCTCATTGCTCTCCGCTGTCTCACCCCCGCCGTCGCTTGCCGAACGCCGACCGTCGCGACTCATGGGTCCTGAGGCTCCTTATAGTCAACCATGGTTGACATTGTAGGGGGCGAGGCTCAGACTTGTGTGATGCGGAAACCGGCCGCGGGGTCTCGAGGCCCGCTCTCGTGGAACGTCTGGGCGATGCCTCGCCCGACCGACGTCCTGGCCGCTTGCGGGCAGGAGGCCGTGCGGAAGCAGCCACTCCGAAGCTCAGGCACGCTTTGGCCGGGCACCAGCCGAGCTGCGCCGACAATCGGCTCGCTCGTGATTGCCGCCGCCAGCCTGGCGGCTTGCAGCGGCGGTGGCGCGACCCCGAGTACGAGCGGGCCGAGCTCCAGCGTCGCCGCGCGGCACTCGAACGTCTACACCTTCGGAGTCGTGGGAACCTCCGGGAAGGTCCTCCAATTGGAGCACACGACCCCGACGCTGGTCTCCGGTATCACCGGGACGGTCGTGCAGATCGCCACGTCCAACTCCGACAGTTACGCATTGACCTCGGCCGGCACCGTCTTTGCGTGGGGAGTGGGCAGCAGCGGCCAGCTCGGGGACGGGTCCACGATCGACTTCATGAGCGTGGCTGTGAAGGTTAAATTTCCCGCTGGCGTAAGGATTACTTCACTTGCGAACCCCATGCCCTACGACGGGGCGCTGGTGATCGACTCCCGCGCTGAGGTCTGGGGATGGGGTGTGAATTCGGTTCACGAGCTCTGCCTGCCGGGTACTCAGCCGCTGTTGCGGCCGACCCGCATCCCTTTGACCGACGTCTCGCTGGCGACGGGGGCCGGCCTCCACTCGCTGTTCGACTCCAAGGGAACGGTCTATGCCTGCGGCTCGGGAGCGGCAGGTGAGCTCGGCACGGGGTCCACGAGCAACCGCTCGACGCCCACTGCCGTCATCGGTCTGCCGAACGGTGGAGTCAAGGCACTCACGTCGTCGTGGAAGGGCTCCGGCGCCCTTATGGACGACGGTGCCTATTACGACTGGGGCTTCAATCACACCGGACAGCTCGGTGACGGGACCACGGTCAGCAGCTCTCTTCCCGTCCTCGTCCACCTGCGCGCTGCGGTGGTCGAGGTGTCGCAGGGCGGAAGCTCAAGAAAGAACGGCCAGACACTCGCCATGCTGGCGGACGGCTCGCTGTGGGCCTGGGGCAATGGGCAGTGGGGGCAACTCGGAGACGGGCGGGCGGACAACTCGTCGACGCCCGTTCCGCTGCGGCTTCCGAACGGTGCACGAGCTGCCCAGGTCAGCTCCGGGGGGTTCTCGTGCTACGCCGTTGACACCTCGGGGAAGCTCTGGGCGTGGGGACGCAACGAATTCGGGCAACTCGGCACAGGCGGTAGCCAGCCGACCCAGCTCACCCCCGTCTCCGTCGGCGTGGTGCTGACGCAGGTTTCCTCGACGGCGACCAATGTCGCCGGCTACGGCGGATAGCCGGGCACGAGGCCCCTCCGGCGTTTCAGGGCCGCAGAGCCGATGGCGATGTGCCCCTCCTACCTACCCACTCGGGCGAACACCTCTCGAATCCGCACTCGCCGACCCGTGCGAAGAATCGCTCTCCGGTAGATGCCGGCGGCAAGCCTCGCCACGGCGACGGTGCACACGATGCTCAGCCCGGCCGAGGCAGCAAACTCCCACCAGGTGGCCCTCCCGAGTCCCACGAGGACGGGCATTGCGAAGGGCGCCGTCGGTGGCAGGTAGGCGAGGACGTCGAAGAACGTGGTCGGGTTCCCAGATGCTGCGACTGTGATGGAGACGATGTAGCCGACGAGGGCGGGGATGATCAGCGGGAAGGCGAGGCTTTGTACCTGTTCCTGCCGCTCGGCCATCGAGCCGGCGGCGGCATACACCCAGCAGTAGAACGCGTAGCCGAGCAGCAGCCACACCAGGGTGCTCACGAGCGCCATCGGCCCTGTCCCCTTCAGAAGATCCGATCCGACAGCCTTCGCGAGGACGAGAGCGAAGGCGACGATGACGCCCGCCTGTGCGAAGGCCACGAGCCCGATCCCGAGCACCTTGCCCCCCAGGAGCTGAACGGGGCGCACGGCGGCCAAGAGCACCTCGACGACTCGGCTGGACTTCTCCTCCATCACGCCGAGCAGGATCCACGAGGTGTACTGCTGCAGCATTACGAAGACGAGGATCAGCCCGATGATCGAGGTCGGGTGTGCGCCCCCCTGGTCGGCTGTCCCTTGCAGGCTCGCCACCGGCAGCGGCTTGGCGTCAGCCAGATGCTCCACTTGGGCGGGCGAGAGTCCCGCCGTCTCGACCGCCTCGTCCACGCCGAGGGTGTCGGAGAGGGCGTGGGCGACGAGGGCGGTCGTGGAGGTATCGTCGGCTGCGATCGCCTTGTTCACGAGGAGTTCTCGGGCATCGACGATGACGAGGTCGACCCGGCCCGAGCGGAGGTCTCGGTCGGCTGTCGCCGCGTTCGCTTCAGGCACGAGGTGCACGGTGTATCCCAACTTCGTGCCTGTCGAGACGACGACTGCTTGCAACGGGGCAGAAAGATGACCGACGACGCCGACGTGCTCCACGTTTGGTCTTCCTCGATCGAGGACCGGGATGATGATGGCGGCCGCCACGACCAGCAGAATGAGCAAGGTTCCGACCCGCAAGATTCTGCCCCGGACGCGTTCGCGCACCTCTCGCTCCGCCACCAAGCCGACGTCGCCCAGCCACGACCCCAACATGGCGCGGGCCTGCTTCGGACCGCCGGAGACGCCGCTGGAACCGCCGGTGGAGGCGGGGCCAGAGTCGGCCGCAGCGGAGCGGGTGGCGCGACGCCTCCGATATATCAACACGCGCAGGGCGATGACGATGGCGAGGAGGGGCAGGAAGATGAGCAGATTCACGCCAGCGCCTCCCTGAAGACTTCCGACAGGCGCCGACGTTCGAACACGAATTCCGTCACGCGACCCGCTGCCATGGCGGCTCGAAGGACCGATTCGCTGTCAACCGACTCGTCGAGCACGAGTCGGGCGGCGCCTCCGTCGATCGCCGACACCGTGACTCCCGCAAGTGCCTTTACCCACGTCGCCTCGCGGTCTCCCTCTACCCGCACCACCAGACGGCGAGGGCCACTCGAGGCCAGATCATCCACCTTGCCCGTCACCACGAGTCGGCCGTGATCGATGATCGTGACCGCCTCGCAGAGGTCCTCGACAAGGTCGAGCTGATGGCTGGAGAACAGGACGCAGCAGCCGGCGCGGGCTCGCTCCACGAGCACGGCACCGAGGGCGTCGATTCCCGTCGGGTCCAACCCGGCCATGGGTTCGTCGAGTACGAGCAGCTCGGGCTCGTGAACCAAGGCGGCCGCGAGCTGCACGCGCTGCTGGTTGCCATGAGAGAGGGTTTCGACCTTGCTCTTCGATCTGTCTGCGACCCCAAGCCGCTCGAGCCACATCGTCGTGGCGGCGGCGGCGTCCGGCGCGCTCAGCCCGTGCAGGCGGCCGAGATACTCGAGCTGCTCGCCCACGAGCATGTTCGGGTACAGCCCCCGCTCTTCTGGCATGTAGCCGAAACGACGCCGTTCGGCCTGCGCGACGGGCGACCCATGCCAAGTGACGGTGCCGGCGTCGAGATCGGTAAGACCGAAGATGGCGCGCATCGTTGTCGTCTTGCCAGCGCCGTTGGGACCGAGGAAGCCGACCACCTGGCCGGCGGGAACCGAGAAGGAGAGATCGTCGAGGGCGGTGACGGCTCCGTAGCGACGAGTGAGCCCCTCCAGCTCCAACGAGCCCTGGGATGCCGGCCCGCTCGCGCCCGCTGCGGTCACGTGGGCTCTCCGAGCTCGATTGCACTGGCGACGATCGACGCTCGTCCCTCCGCCAGCATCAGAGCGAGGCGACCTCGTCGGACTGGTCCACCACGCAGGCTCGGCGTTCCGGATCTCCTCAGCAAGCAGGATTTCGCCCGCCAAGACCCCCGCTGACGCTGAGCCCGAATCGTGTGCGCGCACCGACCAAATTGGTGCTCTCTGATCACTGCATGTTCACAGTTCGACCGACGGTCGATTCGAGCCCGAATCGTGTGCACGCGCCGACCAAATTGGCGCGCTCCGATCACTGAAGGCTCACAGTTCAACCGACGACGCCCGCGACCTCTAGGGCAACACGAGCCGGAGCGTCGTAGCCACGACAGGTGGCTTGACCATGTCCGGCGTCTCGGCCTCGTTTGGATACTTGGCGAGGTAGGCGGCACTGACCTCCTCGAGGATCGCCGGCGCTGTCGCCGGCTCGGCTTGAACGGTGACGTCCTCGCCTGCAATCTCGAGCGGGAAGGTCTTCACTGCCAGCACATGTTGGTACCAGCGCCCCTCGCCAGCGCGGTAGGAGCGAATGAAGACCGAGCCCCCGCCGGTGACGATCCAGATGGGGGTGCGCACCTCCTCGTCGGCACCTTGAACGACCACTCGGACCTCTTGGGTCGTTTGCGCCGCCGCCAAGAAACTTGCCGCGTCCACGGAACCACCTCTCGTCTCGAGTAGCTCTTCCGCCTCGGATCATACGAGGAGCTGAGAGCGCCAATACCTGCTCGAGCGACGGAGCACCGGCTGGCGGACCCCCGCAGCGAACGCGTGCGACTACGTCGTACTCTCCTGCAGTGGCGATCCCCCCTGAGGAGGCTCCGAGTTCCCCTCGCGGCGAGGAGCGCTGGCAGGTTTTGTCACGGATGGTGGAGGTTCGTTCCCCCTGGCTGTCGCTGATCGGGGAGCGGCTGCGTGATGGATCGGGGCAGGAACTCGAGTACTGGCGAGTGGAGAAGCCCGACTCGCTCCTGGTGGTCACCCTGCACAGAGGTCGTCTGATCCTGCCACCGCCTTCCTACCGGCCCGGAGTCGGTCGGGTGACGCTCGACCTTGCGGGCGGCAGGCTCCTCGATCCGGGCAGGGTCGCAGAGACGGCGGTGGAGATAGCTCGGCGCGAGTTCAGCTTGAGTGGCGATGCTGCCGTCGTGAACGAAGGGGTGCTGAACCAAATCGGCTGGGACCTCGACAGTTCGACCTCCAGTCAGCGTGTCTTCGGAGCCTGCGTTGAGCTGGCCGAAGAGGTCACTGTCTCCGAGCACAGTCTCGGCGCTTCCTACGCGGCGACCAGCCGGGGAGGGCAGGAGGCGATCAGCGATCTGGTCTGTTTGCAGTGCCGTGCCGTTTTGCAGGAGTGGCTCGACCAGAATTGCTAGGGGACCTGCTGAGATTCGTGGCAACCCCGACTCGCATCGCCGGTCTCGCAAGGGCAGACCCTCGGCCGTCCCATGATACCCTAGGGGGTATGTGTAGGAGAGTTACCTGCCGGAGATGCGGCCGACCAACGTGGAAAGGATGCGGTGCCCACGTCGAGCAAGTGCTCGGCAATGTGCCACCGGCTGAGAGGTGCCGGTGTGCTTCAGAGAAGGCGCCCACCGCTAAGCGCAAATACTGGTTCTCGCGGTGAGCGAGGCAGCCTCGGCGCGAGCGATACGCAGCCTTTCCGGCGCCGATGTGCAGGACATCGCACGCTGGGAGAGACGAGGACAATGACGACTCAACCCGAATCCTTTGAACCGCCAAAACGCGTCGTGATCATCGGTGGGGTTGCCGGTGGCATGTCCACGGCGACTCGACTCCGCCGCCTCGACGCCGCCGTCAAGATCACCGTGCTCGAGCGCTCCGGTCACGTCTCCTTCGCGAACTGCGGCTTGCCGTACTTCGTCGGCGGGCTGATCGAAGAGGAGGAGGACCTCACGCTGCAAACTCCGGAGCAGCTCTTTGATCGGTTTCGACTCGACGTCAGGGTCAACGACGAGGTCGTCGCCATCGACCGGGTGGCGCACACAGTGACCACCCGGTCCACGGTCTCCGGGGAAGAAACAAATGTCGCCTACGACAAGCTCGTTCTCAGCATGGGTGCCGCTCCCGTGCGCCCGCCCATCCTCGGCTACGACAGAGTCCGCACGCTGCGCACGGTCGAAGACGCCGCCCGCCTCGCCGCCGACGTCGACATCGCGCCGGCAAGCGCGGTCGTGATCGGCGCCGGGTTCATCGGGCTCGAGATGGCCGAGAACCTCGTCGGCCAGGGGATCGACGTCACGATTGTGGAAGCCACTCCGCAGGTGTTGCCTCCGCTCGATCCCGAGCTGGCGATTCTCCTGAGCGATGAGCTCGCCGCCCACGGCGTCCGTGTCCATGCCGGAGCAACCGTCGCCTCCATAGAGGAACGCACGGTCACCCTCGCTGACGGACGAGTCCTCGCTGCCGACCTGGTCGTGGGTGCCATCGGAGTCCGACCTGATGTGAGGCTGGCCGAACTCGCCGGGCTGGACCTCGGGCCGAGCGGGGGCCTCACCGTCAATGAAGCGAATCAGACGAACGATCTGGACATCTACGCCGTCGGCGATGCCGTCGAGAAGGCTGATGCCATCTCGCACGCGACGTCACTCATCGCACTTGCCAACGTCGCCAACCGGCAGGGTCGACGCGTGGCCGACCACATTGCCGGTCGGCGATCGCACGCGGTCGCATCGCTCGGTACTGCGATCGTCAAGGTCTTCGATCTCGTTGCTGCCACGGTCGGCTGGAACGAGCGACGTCTACGCGCCGCCGGCCGTCCGTTTCGCGCAATCCACTCGCACCCCTTCGACCACGCCTCCTACTACCCCGGCGCGACCCGCATGGCAGCAAAGCTCATCTTCGATCCGAGCGATGGAACGATTCTCGGTGCTCAGATCGTTGGCCGGAACGGTGTCGACAAGAGGATCGATGTGATCGCGACCGCCATGGCGGGCGGCGTGCCTGCCGACCGTCTTGCGGACCTCGAGCTCGCCTACGCCCCGCCTTTCTCCTCGGCGAAGGACCCGGTCAACCTGCTCGGCTATATGGCGGAGAACGTCCTCAGCGGCGACTGCGACGTCGTAGACCCACGCGACCTCGAGTCGCTCGTCGAACACGGCTGGAAGCTAATTGACGTGCGCACGGCGGAGGAGCACGCTGCTGGTGCGATCGCAGGGTCGACCAACGTGCCCATCGACTCGCTTCGGGACCACCTGGATCGCCTCGGCACCGGCCCCATCGTCGTGTACTGCGAAGTTGGTCAACGAGGCCACACAGCGACGGCACTGTTGCACGAGCTCGGGATGAAGGCGCGGAACCTCGACGGCGGATATCGAACGTGGTCTGCGTCGATGCGGGCTCTGGCGCAAAGAGAGCAGACGCCGGCGCCGACGCCCTAGGGAGTCGCTGGTCGGCCCGGCGCAGGTCGTCGTCAGCTGCCGCGACGCCGTCGCGATCTCGTGGGGACGGACGCCTTGAGGCACGGGCGGAGACCGGCGCCGGGCCGAGGTCTGGCGATGTGACCCGACAAGCCTCCGCCCCGGCCTCCGGCCCCCGCCGAGTGCTCAAGTGAAGATACCGTCTGACTGCTCGATGGACCAGGCCGAATGGTGCCCGCGGTGCCCCGACAAGATCGTCCAGCGGCATCCCGCAGGCGACGGTCACCCGTCGTGTTCAACCGTGGCGGGGCTGTTCTTGCAAAGTTCTCGAACCGTTGACCTTACGTTCGCCGAGAGTTCACCTCCTCGTCGTTGAGTCGTTGCGACCGCCGTACCTAGGGTGCGCGCATGCCCTTCCTTCGCCGTAGACGAGTCGTCGTTCCAGCCGCCGTGGTGGCCGTCGCCGTGGGGCTGCTGGCCAGCATCGGAGCCGGCTCGGCCGCCTCCTCCGCCGCGGTTGCTCCTCGCTCACACAGCGGCGTCTCGGCTGAGTCTCGGGCGCAGAGCGGCCTCACGATCTCGAGCACGGGACTGGCTCCCGGCTCGATCAAGCACGTATGGCTCATCATCTTGGAGAACAAGTCCTACGACGCCACCTTCACGGGGCTGAATCAGAACGCTTACCTCTGGAAGACCCTGCCTGCTCAGGGCGCCCTCCTCACCCACTACTACGGGACGGGGCACTCGAGCATGGACAACTACCTGTCGATGATCTCCGGCCAGGCCCCCTCGGAGGACGTGCAGGAAGACTGCTCCACGAACGACACCCTGCTCAACACGAACGCCGGCTTCGAGACGAGCGGCGGCTCGCTGCGAAAGGACCCCAACTACGGCCAGCTCGTCTCCAAGGGAGGACCCAACGCCCCTCTCGGTGACAACGGCTGCTCGTTCCCGACCGACGTCCCGACCCTGTTCAACCAGTTGAACGCCGTCGGCAAGACCTGGAAGGACTACGACCAGGACCTCGGAGGCGAGCAGAACTACCTGCAGCACCCGTACACGCCCTTCGCCTCCGAGACCGTGCCCGGGCGGGAGGACGCCGCCTGCGGCGGGCCGGGCACCTCGGCCAACAACCCCACCACGGACCCTCTCAACCTCGAGGCACCGAGCGGGGACGTCGCCAGCTACACCGGGGCGCAGAACCTCGCCGTCGGGGGCACCGACTACATCGACCAGTACGTCGCCAAGCACAACCCGGCCCCGTGGTTCGAGTCGCTCACCGGCCAGGTCAACAGCGGCGGCCCGTCGGCGCCGCCACTCAACGAGCCCGCCAACGGCGGCACCAACTGCGACGCCAACCACGTCGTCAACCTCGACAACCCGACGACCGGGTTGGTGGCCGACCTCATCCACAACACCGTCCCGGCTTTCAGCTGGATCACGCCCGACAACTGCAGCGACGCCCACGACGCTGTCTGCAAGGGCAACAACCTCTCGGGCGCCTTCAACGCCGGCGGCTCGCCCAACTACGAGACGGGCACGTCGTACGCATATGACCCCGAGACGATTCCACCGGTGAACTACACAGGCGGCCTCTACGCCTCGGATCTCTTCCTCGAGTACTACATCCCGCTCATCGAGCAGTCCCGCGCCTTCCGCGACGGCGGCTTGATCGACGTCACCTTCGACGAGGGCTTCCCACCGTTCACCTACACCGGCGACAGCTTCAACAACGCCAACGACTACGGGCCGACCTCCTCCGACCAGCCCAATGCGACCGCAGGCATCGCGGCAGACGCGGCCGGCGAGAACCTCTTCGGCTGGAACGTCCACACCGAGCCGACCGGACCCAACTCGACGTTGGCGACCAACTCCGCCGGCGACCAGCTCTACCCGGGGCCGGGCAACAACGCCTTCATCGACCGGCCGCCCGTGTGCACCTCGACTGCCCCGCTGACCCCGGCGAACTGCGTGCCGGGCATCGTGCGAGGCGGCTCGGGCAACACCCCGGGAGCCCGCACCGACAGCGGCGCAACCGGGAGCGCCTCGTCGAGCATCATCGAGGACAACTCGATCGTGGCAGACGACACCGGTCGGGAAGTGACGGGCACGAGCATCCCGGCCAACTCCTTCGTCGGCGCCGTCACCGACACCGGGCCGCAGTTCCCGACGACGAACACGGGATCGGCCACGGTCGGCTCCTTCCAGCTCGTCGACCAGAGCGGTAACCCGGTCGACCCGACGGGTCCGGTCAGCGGGATCACTTTGAGCGCAGAAGGAGCGCCAGGGTACCTAACCGCCGGTGAGACGCCCGACCCCCTCTACGACGCCACCGACCCCACGCCCGGGGGCGGTGACACCGGCAGCGTGCTCATCAGCCCATTCATCAGGCCGGGAACGGTCTCGAACGTCTACTACAACCACTACAGCTGGTTGGCCACCATGGAGGACATCTTCGACGTGTCGGCCGGCGACGACTGGACGCCGCTCACGCCAGGTGCGGGCACTGTCTCGGGCGGCCTCGATGGCCGGGGCCACCTCGGTTATGCCGCCCAGCCCGGCCTCCGCCCGTTCGGGCGGGACGTCTTCACGAACGCTCCTGGCTTTCGCCACCATCGCCACCACCGCCGGTGGTCGCACGGCAGCCGTCCCACCCTGACGCCTGCTTCGAGGGACTCCGTCTTCAAGGGTGACGATCTGGCTGCATGGCTCGGCTCGGGGGCTTCCTGACGAGGCCGACCCGATCCGGGACCACCGCTCAGTCGCTCGTGCGCCCCGCCGACCATCGCGCCGCTGCCACGCCCGCAGTCACCGAGCAGGCGGTCCTGGCAGGTGATCGGCCGAGGCTCCACCGGTCTCGCCTCGTCGCCGTCGGTGGCCTGCTGGCGATCGGGCTGGCTGCCGTGCTAGTGGCCGCAGCCGTTGGTGGCGGCAGCGCTCACCGCGCCGAGAAGGGAGGCCGTTCTCACAAGACTGACAACGGCCTTGTGGGTTACCCGTCCTTTCTTCCCAAGAACACGCTCCATGTCCATAGCGACGTCGTGCTCGTCGGCACCGCCGACCGGCCGGCGCTCACCTCGGAGGGCGACGCCGTGAAGGTCGTCACCCGGCACTGGTCAGCCCTCGTGGTCGTGCGCGGACCCGAGGTGCCAGGAGAGGGGCTGCCCTACCAGGCGCCGGCCACCACGTGCACGTGGACGGTCGAGATCTCCGACGCCACGGGCACCGTGCCCATCTCGGTGTCGGACTTCGACAGCATCGACGACCACGGGAACGTGTACCACCCGTATCTCGTGCCCGGCCAGGCGGCACCGCCGAGGGTGCTCCGGCGCGGCCAACGCGTGACATTCGAGTTGCGTGCCGGTGAGGCGGTCGGCGAGGGGCTCATGCGGTGGGCTCCGATCGGAGGCCGCATCGTGGCGAAGTGGGACTTCGTCGTCGAGAACGACTAGGAGACCACCGGTCAAGACGGTGAGAACAGCCCGAGCACGAAGGCGACGACGCCGAGACCGACGGTGGCGGCGGTGATCAGTTGGAGCGTGCGCCAGCTGAGGACGAATCGCTCCGCTTGCCGGAGCTTGGTCCGGCGTGCGAGCACGTAGGCAGCGGCCCAGACGAAGGCGCTCGCGGAGATGCCGGCGAGGGCGGCCAGCTCACGGGCGCCCTCGAGCGGCCAGACGCGGCGGAGCAGGACGGCGACACAGGCGACGACGGCAAGGATCGACCGTGCCCAGGCGAGCTCCGTCCGCTCCTGTGCCGAATCAGGAGAGCTCGCAGGCGTGGCGGGGACGCTCATGAATGGCCGAGCAGGGCGATGACGAGGGCGGCGATCCCGACGACGACGATGCCGATCGTGAGGACGAGTGGCATGGGCGAGCTCGGGAGGGGATCACCGTTGCGCATGGCCGTTTCGTTGGCTCTCCACTGGCGGAGGCTGGCGAGGGCGAGCACGGCGCCGAGGGCGATGAGAGGCAACCCGAGGAGGCGACGGCCGAAGGGGACGTGGAAGCTCGGCAGCAGCTGTGTGGCGGCGACACCGGTGGCGATGAGCGCCAGGGCGGTGCGGTTCCAGGCGAGAAACGTCCGCTCGTTCGCGTATGTGAACCGGACGTCAGGCTCCTTTCCGCCCGGCAGCTCCGTTTCATTGGTCATCGTCAGACCTGCCCTTCGCTCACCGGCGCTCCGCCAGGACCGAACGCGCACCGCCGGAGTGAAGCCGGGCCCCTATGGCTCGCTCGACCAGTCTGCCGCCTCCGCCGTCTTCACACAGAGGGAGTCGGCGAGCTTGCGCGACGCCTCCGCCAGCGCCGCACACCGGCAGCGTGGACTCGTCTGGCCGCCGCCACGTCGAGGGCGCCCGGCCCGTGGCCTGCGAGGCCGGGGGTTTCGAGGATGGCCGGCAGGTGCTGCAGGAGGGGATGTCCGATCAGCGACCCCAGTGCCGTCTGCCCGATGAGCCCGTCGCCGACGTTGGCATGGCGGTCGCGGTTGCTACCCCGTTCAGACTTGGAGTCGTTCAAGTGGATGCATCCGAGGCGGTCGAGGCCGATGGCGGCGTCGATGTGGCAGACGAGGGCATCTGCCTTCGCGAGCGTGCCGTAGTCGGCGCCGGAGGCAAACAGGTGCTGCGTGTCGAGGCAGGCACCGAGCCGTTCGTCTCCCCCTGCCGCCTCCAGCACGGCAGCGAGCTCGCCGAAGTCCCGCCCGCACGTGCCCCCGGCGCCGGCGGCGTTCTCCATGAGGAGCCGGCAGGCGCCACGGCCGAGGAGGTCCTCCACCGCATCGAGGGCTCGAAGGAGCTCCCCGGCAATCGAGCCCACGACCGCCTCGAAACCCGCCCCGCCATGGCTGCCGAGATGCAGCACGAGGCCGCCGGATCCGAGAGCGGTCGCCACCTTGAGGTTCTCGAGCAGGCAGGCCCTCGACTTGGCGAGCAGCTCGCGGTCGCTCGTGGCGACGTTGATCAAGTAGCTCGCATGGCAGAACGTCGCCCGCACGCTCGGGTGCTCGAGCTGCGCCAACCGGTACTGCTCCAGCAGCTCGGGCGCGAAAACATTGGTCTTCCACACCCTGGGGCTCGTCGTGAAAATCTGGACGACGTCGGCGTTGATGGCGGCTCCGCGCTCGAGGGCAGGCAGCAGCCCACCCGATGCCCGCACGTTCGCCCCGATGAGCACGCCGGCGACGATAGGGCCGGCGACGATCGGACGGAGCCCGAGAGCCGGTCGCGTAGGCTCGCGACGTGCCCGAGGTCCCTGTGACAGCCCGCAAGTTCGTCGTGCGCACGTTCGGCTGCCAGATGAACGAGCACGACTCCGAGCGGATCGCCTCCCTCCTGGCAGCAGAGGGGCTGGAGCGGACGACCGAGGTGGGCGATGCCGACGTCGTCGTCCTCAACACCTGCTGCATCCGCCAGAACGCCGACGACAAGCTGTACGGCACACTCGGGCACCTGAAGTCGCTGCAGGCCGAGCACCCCGAGATGCAGATCGCCGTCGGCGGTTGCCTCGCCCAGAAGGACCGTGACCTCCTCCTCGAGCGTGCGCCTCACGTCGACGCCGTCTTCGGGACGCACAACGTCGGTCGAGTGGCCTCCCTCCTGAGCGAGGCGCGCTCGAGCGGGCAGTCCGTGATCGAGATCCTCGACGCCCCCTCGAGCGAGGACGAGGCCGAGTTCCCGACTGCCATGGCGGTGCGCTCGGACCTGCCGCACGCTGCATGGGTGACCATTCAGATGGGCTGTGACAACTCCTGTGCCTTCTGCATCGTGCCGGCCGTGCGCGGCCCGGAGGTGAGCCGGCCCTTCGGCGATCTCGTTCGCGAGGTCGAGCAATTGGCGGCGGACGGGACCGTCGAGATCACCCTGCTCGGCCAGAACGTGAACTCCTACGGGCGTGACCTCACGATGCGCCTTCGTTCGAAGGCGGGCATCAGCCCGCCGGCGTCCCTGGCGCATGAGACCGGGCAGGGCTGGGTGGACGAAGGGGCGAGGCGACCGAGGCCGCTGTTCGCCGACCTGCTGCGAGCGGTCGGTTCCGTCGACGGCATCCGCCGTGTGCGCTTCGTGAGCCCGCACCCGAAGGATCTGCGGCCCGAGACGATCGCCGCCATGGCGGAGACGGACGCCGTCTGCGAGCAGCTCCACCTCCCGCTGCAGTCCGGGAGCGACCGCGTGCTGGCGGCCATGCGGCGTGGCTACACGGCCGAGCGCTACCTCGAGCGCCTGGCGGCGGCGAGGGCTGCCATCTCCGATTTGGCGGTGTCCACCGACATCATCGTCGGGTTCCCAGGCGAGACGGAGACGGACTTCCAGGCGACGCTCGAGGTCGTGGCGTCCGCCGAGTACGACAGCGCCTACACCTTCATCTTCTCGCCCCGCCCGGGCACACGGGCGGCCGCCATGGAGGGCGAGTTCGTGCCGCCCGAGGTCGTGAGCGAGCGTTTCGAGCGCCTCCGGGTCGTGGTGGAGCGCTCCGCCCTCGCCCGCCACCGCGCCCGTATCGGCAAGGTGGAGGAGGCCCTCGTGGAAGGACCCTCGAAAAAGGATGCCAGCCTGCTGACCGGCCGCACGCGCCAGGGCAAGCTCGTGCACTTCGCGCCCAGGCCGCCGGCGGCTGCGGGCGAGCCGGCGCCCGAGGTTGCGGGAGTGAGAGTGGGGGGCTTTGTGCAGGTGCGGATCGACTCTGCCGCTCCGCACCACCTGCTCGGGACGCTCCTGGGCGCCGAAGCGGGCCCCCGGCAGCGGTCGCTGCGGGTGCCGATCCGAATCCCGGTGCACGCCGGCTGAGGCCGGCCGGGCCGTCGGTGGAGACTGCGACGGCACCCGCCCGACCTAGAATGGCCGGTCGTGGGTTTGTTCTCGAAAGTCCTTCGCGCGGGCGAAGGCAAGAAGGTCAAGAACCTGGCAGCGGTCGTTCCGCTCATCAACGGGCTCGAGCCCGAGACCGAGGCGCTCTCCGATGAGGAGCTCGCTCGCAAGACGGTCGAATTCAAAGAGCGGTCCGACCACGGCGAGGAGCTGAACGACCTGCTCGTGGAGTCCTTTGCCGTCGTGCGCGAGGCGGCCAGGCGCACCATCGGCCAGCGGCACTTCGACGAGCAGATGATGGGCGGGATGGCGCTCCACTTCGGCGGCATCGCCGAGATGAAGACCGGTGAGGGCAAGACGCTCGTCTCGACCCTGCCGGTCTATCTGAACGCCCTCAACGGCCGCGGCGTCCACATCATCACCGTCAACGACTACCTCGCCCGGCGTGACTCGGAATGGATGGGCCAGATCTACAAATTCCTCGGGCTCTCCGTCGGGCTTGTCGTGCCGGAGATAGCCGGGGCCGAGGAGAAGCGGGCAGCGTACGGATCGGATCTCACCTACGGGACCAACACCGAGATGGGCTTCGACTACCTGCGGGACAACATGGCCTGGTCCCGCGAGCAGATGGTGCAGCGCGGCCACGTCTATGGCATCGTCGACGAGGTCGACTCGATCCTCATCGACGAGGCCCGCACCCCGCTGCTCATCGCCGGGCCTTCCAACGAGTCGACGGCGCTCTACTACAAGTTCGCAAGCATCGCCCGCGGGCTCAAGCGGGACATCGACTACGAAGTCGACGAGGAGAAGAAGACCGTCATCGTCACCGAGGGCGGCATCGCCAAGGTGGAGAAGCTCCTCGAGATCGTCAACCTCTACGACGGCGTCGCCGCCGACCTCGTGCACCAGCTGGAGAAGTCCCTCCAGGCCAAGGAGCTCTACCACCGGGACGACGACTACATGGTGGCCGACGGCGAGGTGAAGATCATCGATGAGTTCACCGGCCGCGTCCTCGAGGGACGCCGATGGAACGACGGCCTCCATCAAGCCGTAGAGGCGAAGGAGCGCGTCCGCATCCAGGAGGAGAACCACACCTGGGCGACGGTCACCCTGCAGAACTACTTCCGCATGTACGAGAAGCTCGGCGGCATGACCGGAACGGCCGAGACGGAGGCGGCGGAGTTCGCCTCCACCTACAACCTCCACGTCGTGCCCATCCCGACGCACCGGCCGATGATCCGCAACGACGAGGCCGACTTCATCTTCAAGTCGGAGGACGGCAAGTTCAGCGCCGTCGTCGAGGACATCGCCGAGCGCTACGAGACCGGTCAGCCGGTGCTCGTGGGCACCGCCTCGGTGGAGCGCTCCGAGCACCTCTCGAAGCTGCTCGAGAAGCGGGGCATCCCCCACTCGGTCCTGAACGCCAAGCAGCACGCCCGGGAGGCGACCATCGTCGCCCAGGCCGGCCGCCTGCACTCTGTCACCGTGGCGACGAACATGGCCGGCCGCGGCGTCGACATCCTCCTCGGCGGCAACCCCGAAGGTCTCGCCCGCGATGAGCTGGCTGCTCTCGGTCTCGAGCCGGGCAGTGACGAGGCCACGGCGAAATACGCCGAGCTCCTCCGCCAGTTCACCAAGCAGTGCGAGGCCGAAGCCGACGAGGTGCGGGCGCTCGGCGGCCTCTACGTGCTCGGGAGTGAGCGCCACGAGAGCCGGCGCATCGACAACCAGCTGCGCGGTCGCTCGGGGCGCCAGGGCGACCCGGGGGAGAGCCGTTTCTTCCTCTCGCTCGAGGACGAGCTCATGCGACTCTTCGCCACCGGTGCCATGAGCTGGGTGATGGGAAAGGCCCTGCCCGAGGACATGCCCATTGACTCGCGCATGGTGACGAAGTCGATCGAGAAGGCCCAGAACACCGTCGAGGCGAAGAACGCCGAGGTCCGCAAAGAGCTCCTCAAGTACGACGAGGCATACGACAAGCAGCGCAAGGAGATCTACGCCCGCCGCCTGCGCATCATCGACGGCGAGGATCTGAAGGAGTACACCGAGGAGCTCCTCTCCGACACGATCGCCCGCGTCGTCTCGCTCGCCTGCCCGAGCGAGTTCGCCGAGGAGTGGGACCTGCCCGGGCTCGTGGCCGAGGCCACCCGCTACTACCCGACGAAGTTCACGGCCCAGGAGCTCGAGGCGGCCACGAGCACCCAGCAGCTGGCCGAGAGCCTGCTGACGGAGGCCTACGAGTTCTACGAGGAGCGTGAGCCCGCCCTCGGCGGCCCCGAGCGGGCCCGCGAGCTCGAGCGCAACATCATGTTGCAGATCATCGACCTGCGCTGGCGTGCGCACCTCATCGAGCTCGACTACCTCCGTGAGGGCATCCACCTGCGAGGCCTTGCCCAGACCGATCCCCTCGTCGCCTGGCAGCGGGAGGCCTACGCCATGTTCGGGCAGCTGTCCGAAGGCATCGCCGACGACTACCTCCAGCACGTCTTTCACGCCAGCTGGATCGAACCGGAGCCGGACGCCGAGGCCGATCTCTCTCAGGCCACCTACCTGGCGACGGAGGACCCTGCCGACTCCACTGTCTCGGCGGTGGCGAGCGGCGGCTCCGCATCGCCCTCGCCGGCCCCGCGGGCGGCCAACTCGGGTGGCAACGGCAGCGGCAACGGCGGCCTCGCCGGCGCCGGCGCGGGGACGAGCCTCGGCGGTGTCACGGCCGCCCGCGGCGGAGGTGGAGGCGGACGGGCGGCCGCCACGGCCGCCAAGCCGCAGAAGCTGGGTCGCAACGACCCCTGCTACTGCGGCAGCGGCAAGAAGTACAAGCTCTGCCACGGGGCGAATTGACCAACGATGGCGACTTCACGTGAGAAGGGCGCGCCCGCAGGCGGGTCGGCGACCGTGACCGACTCGGCGGCTCCTCGGGACTTCGACGCCGAGCTGCAGACGTTGCGGGCGCGGCTGGAGGCCGCCAAGGCCTACCTCCGCCTCGATGAGCTGAGCGAGCGCCTCGCAGAGCTCGAGGTCCAGCTGGCCGAACCCGACCTCTGGTCGGACGCCGACCGCGCCCGCCGTATCAGCACGGCCTACGGACGAGTGAAGGCGGACGTGGACCTCCTCGTCGGCCTCGAGCACCAGCTGGCCGAAGCCGAGGAGCTGCTCGCCCTCGGCCTCGAGGAAGGCGAGACGGGCCTGGCCGAGGTGGCCGGGGATCTGGCCGAGGTCATCACGTCCCTCGAGAAGGCCCTTGACGACATCGAGCTGCGCAGCCTCTTCAGCGGCGAGCACGACGAGGCCGATGCCATCGCTGAGATCCACGCCGGCGCCGGCGGCACCGACGCGCAGGACTGGGCGGAGATGATGCTCCGGATGTACTTGCGTTGGGCGGAGCGGAGGGGTTTCGAGGTGGAGATCGACGAGGAGTCGGAGGGACAGGAGGCGGGCATCCTCTCGGCCACCTTCATCGTCCACGGGCCGTACGCCTACGGCCTGCTGGCGACCGAGCGCGGTGTCCATCGCCTCGTTCGCATGTCGCCGTACGACTCACAGCATCGCCGCCAGACGAGCTTCGCCTCCCTCGACGTGGTTCCCTTCTTGGAGGACGCCGGCAGCGAGGTCGAGATCGACGAGAAGGATCTCCGCGTCGATACGTACCGTTCGTCGGGTGCCGGCGGTCAGCACGTCAACAAGACCGACTCCGCCATCCGCCTGACCCACTTGCCCACCGGCATCGTCGTCTCCTGCCAGAACGAGCGCAGCCAGCACCAGAACCGGGCCAAGGCCATGCAGATCCTCGCCGCCAAGCTGGCCGACCTGCAAAGGGCGGAGCGGCGAGCCGAGCTCGATGCCCTCAGCGGCCCGGAGAGCGACAACGCCTGGGGGAGCCAGATCCGCTCCTATGTCATGGCGCCTTATCAGTTGGTGAAGGACCTCCGAAGTGGCTATGAAACCGGCAATGTGGCGGCCGTTCTCGACGGTGACCTCGATGATCTCATCGTGGCAACGCTTCGTTGGAAACGAGAGCACAGCGGCTCCTGACCCCTTAATCACCCTGTAACCGATACCCGCTGGTAGGGTTGCCGCCAAGCCGCAAGGGGGCCGTGCGGGACGACTTTGGAAATGAAAGACGCATGATCCGCTTCGACAATGTCACCAAGTCATACAAAGGAGACATCGTCGCGCTGCGCGACGTATCACTAGAGATCACCAAAGGCGAGTTCGTCTTTGTCGTGGGCGCTTCCGGCTCGGGCAAGACGACGCTGCTGAAACTCCTCCTCCGGGAGGAGGGCATCGACTCCGGCCAGATCTGGGTAGCGGGCCGCGAAGTCGGTCGCCTTTCCAACTGGCGAGTGCCGTATCTGCGGCGCAACCTCGGCTGCGTCTTCCAGGATTTCCGCCTGTTGCCGAACAAGACGGTGTTCGAGAACGTCGGTTTCGCCCTCCAGGTGATCGGCCGACCTCGCCACGTCATCAGCACCCAGGTGCCGCAGGTGCTCGAGCTCGTCGGCCTCGGGCAGAAAGCCGGACGTTTCCCGCACGAGCTCTCCGGCGGGGAGCAGCAACGCGTCGCCATCGCCCGCGCCTTCGTGAACCGCCCGCTCATCCTGCTGGCCGACGAGCCCACGGGCAACCTCGACCCCTCCACCAGCCTCGGGATCATGGCCTTGCTCGACCGCATCAACCGGACGGGCACCACCGTGGTCATGGCGACCCACGACGCCGGCATCGTCGACCAGATGCGGCGCCGGGTCATCGAGATCGACCACGGCCGGATCATCCGCGACCAGGCGAGGGGGATCTACGGCATCGACCCGTCGCCCTCGACGTCGCGCGGGGTGCCGGCCGTCTCCCTCGCCAGCGGCAACGCCACGACGATGGAGCCGGTACATGCCGACTCCCGCCGGGCGAGGACTCGGCACTGATGCCGATCTCCATCGGCTACGTCTCGAGAGAGACCGCTACCAACCTCTGGCGCAACCGCCTCATGGCGATCGCCGCCATCTTGACGGTGGGCGTTTCCCTCTCCCTCGTCGGCACGGCCCTGCTCCTGCGCCAGGCGGTCAACAACTCCCTGAACGCCCTGCAGGCAAACGTCGATCTCCAGATCTTCGTGCAGCCGAACGCATCCGTCGCCACGACGGCGACCATCACGTCTCTCACCCAACAGACGCCCCAGATCAAGACGTGCAAGTACCTCAACCACAAGGAGTCCTACGAGAACGCCGTCAAGCTCTTCAACTCCGAGGGCGAGGCGGCCGCCATCGATTCGCTGACGCCGGCGACGACGCCTCCGGTCTTCCAGTGCACGCTAGTGAACGCCGCCGACGCCGCCACAGTGGCCGCCGTCTTCAAGACGCAGCCGGGGGTCTTCCAGGTGGAGTACCCGGCGAAGTCGATCCACACGCTCGAGTCGATTTCGAAGGTGGCGCAGGTCATCCTCTTCGTGCTGGCGCTCGTGCTGCTCGTGTCGTCCATCGTCCTCATCCTGAACGCCATCCGCATGGCCATCTTCTCGCGACGGCGCGAGGTCGGCGTCATGCGCCTCGTGGGCGCCACCGCCTGGTTCATCCGGCTGCCGTTCATGATGGAGGGGCTCGTGCAGGGGATCGTCGGCGCCGCCATCGCCGTCGGGATGGTCGTGCTCGGTGACTTCGGCATCCGCGCCTTGCTCCACCACTTCCCTGAGTTCCAGAACGCCATCGTGCCCAGCCATGACGTCTTTGTCACCGAGGTCTTCGTCATCCTCGTCGGCATCATCGTCGGCGTCGGGGGCTCCGCCGTGGCGGTACGGCGCTTCCTCGACGTCTGATCGCCGGGGCGCCCCCTCCTCATCGCCGAGGCCGGCCCGCCTGTGCGGCATGGCGGGCCGCCGGTAGACTGGTGGTGGCGCACCGTCGGAGGAGGCGCTTATGTGGGTCATTGCTGGAGTCCTGCTCGGGCTCGTAGTTCTCGCTTCCCTGGTCGGCTTCCACGCAGGGCCGCATGCTCACGTCGTCGCCGGCGCCATCGGAGCCCTCGCCGCCGCCTGGCTCGTGCTCATGGCCGTCGACGGGCGCTCTGCACCCGTCCTGTGGGCGCTTCTGAGCGCCGATGTCGTGGTGTCGGCCGGCGTCGGCGTCATGGCATGGAAAGGAATCTCGGGGCGGGGTGCGGCCGCCCACGAGCTCAGCTCGGCACAGGGGGCAGACGGCGTCGCCGTCAGTGACCTGACGCCCGATGGCATCGTCCGCGTGCGCGGAGAGCAGTGGTCGGCCACATCGGTCAACGGGACCGTGCGAGCGGGCACCCGGGTGCAGGTGCTGCGGGCCAACGGGGTGCATCTGGAGGTCTGGGGCGAGGACGCCGAGGCCGTGCCCGCCGAGGGGCTGTTCAGCCTGGACGAAGGCGAGAGCAAGGAGCTCAACACATGATCGTCGGCATCATCATCGGAGTCGTGGTCCTCTTGCTCCTGGGCATGTTCGCCCTCTCGGTGAGGATCGTCCGTGAGTACCAGCGGGTCCTGTTGTTCAGGCTCGGCCGCGCCATCGGGATCAGAGGACCGGGTCTCGTGCTCATCAACCCCGTGACGGACAGGACCTCGTGGATCGACCTGCGGGAGCGCTTCCTCGAGATCCCGCACCAGACGGCGATCACGAAGGACAACGCCTCCATCTCGATCGACTTCATCATCTTCTACAAGGTCCTCGACCCCGCCATGTCCGTCCTCGAGGTGCAGCACTTCGCGGCGGCGGCGCAGAACGTCGCCGCCACCACGCTTCGGAGCGTCGTGGGCGACATGCCGCTCGACGACGTGTTGTCGAAGCGCGAGGAGATGAACGCCTCCCTCCGCGTCCGCCTCGACGAGGTCACCGAGCGCTGGGGCGTCAAGGTGACCACCGTGGAGGTGCGTGAAGTCAACCCGCCTGCTGGCGTTCTCGAGGCTATGACGCGTCAGATGTCGGCCGAGCGCACCCGCCGCGCCGCCATCACGGAGGCCCAGGGCCAGAAACAAGCAGCCATCACCCTGGCCGAGGGCAGCAAACAGGCTGCGATCCTCGGCGCCGAAGGGGAGCGGCAGGCAGCCATCCTGCGCGCCGAGGGCTTGGCGGCAGGGTTGGAGAAGATCTACGTCGTCGGGCGCGGTCTCGACCGCAACACGATGCAGCTGCAGTACCTCGAGACGCTGAAGAACGTCGGGACGGCGCCTTCCACGAAGATCGTCGTGCCGATGGACCTCGGAGGGCTGTTGAACGGTTTTCGAGGGTTGCTGCCATCGGAGCAGTCGCCCGGCTTCGGCGCGTTCGCAAACGGCGCCCCTTCGGGCAACGGCGCCCCGTCCGGCGACGCCGGTGCCGCTGCCGTGCCCGCGGCGCCCGCCGAGCTCGAGATCGCCAAGGAGCCCGAGACCTCCCCCTGAGCGGGCGAATCCCCCTCGCAGCCGGCGCCCGCGCGGCAGTACTACCTGCCCTTCGCGGTGGTGAAGATGTGCCCTTCGGCCCTGTCGGCGCGCCCGAGAAACGAGTTACCTCGGTACAAGAAGCGCTCTGAGCGCAGGAGCGCAGGGTTGCAGCCGCAGGTCGGGCTGGTGGAGGTGGACATGCTGGATGAGCTGACGTTGATGCCGCCGGTGCGCAATGGCGAGTTGCTCGGGCGAGCCGCCATCAACAAGGACACGGCCTTCACCGAGGACGAGCGAGCCGCCATGGGACTTCGCGGTCTGCTGCCGTGGCGCACGACGACGATCGAGGAACAGGTCGCCCTCGAGCTCGAGCATCTCCGTCGCAAGGGTGATGATCTCGAGAAGTACATCGGCCTCGCCGCCCTGCAGGACCGAAACCAGACGCTCTTCTACCGCCTGCTCGTCGATCACCTGGAGGAGCTCGCCCCCATCATCTACACGCCGACGGTTGGGCGCGCCTGTCGCGAATACAGCCACGTCGTGCGCCGGCCCCGCGGCGTGTGGATCACACCGGATGACATCGACCGCATCCCAGAGCTGCTCGCCAACGCCGCCTTGCCCGGCGTGCGACTCATCGTGGCGACCGACAATGAGCGCATCCTCGGGCTCGGCGACCAGGGGGCCGGGGGCATGGGCATCCCGATCGGCAAGCTGGCGCTCTACGTCGCCGGCGCCGGACTCCACCCGAGAAAGACGCTGCCGGTTTCGCTCGACTGCGGGACGGACAACCCGGAGTTGCTGCGCGACCCTCTCTACCTCGGCTATCCGAAGCCGCGTTTGCGGGGAGAGGCCTACGACGCCCTCATCGAGGCGTTCGTCGTCGCCGTGCGGGAGGTGTACCCGGAGGCCCTGCTGCAGTGGGAGGACTTCAAGCAGCACAACGCCATCAGGCTGCTCGACCGCTACCGCCACTCGATCCCGTGCTTCAACGACGACATCCAGGGGACGGCCGCCGTCATCTGCGGCGGAGTCCTGGCGGCACTGCGGCCGAGCGGCGCCAAGCTGTCGGCGCAGCGTCTCGTGCTCGTGGGCTCCGGGGCTGCCGGCATCGGCATCGCCCGCCTCCTGCGCTCCCTGATGCGAGCCGAAGGCGCCTCCGAGGACGTCGTCCGCGACGCCGTCGTGATGCTCGACTCGCAGGGTCTCGTCTTCGAGGGACGCGAGGGCGTGCACGAGGACAAGGCCCCCTTTGCACTCCCGAAGGAGGGCCTGAAGCGCTTCGACTTCGAAGGCAGCGAGCTCTATGACCTCGAGACGGTGGTTCGTCACGTCGCCCCCACCGTCCTCATCGGCACGAGCGGCAAGCCCGGAGTCTTCACCGAATCCGCCGTCAGGGAGATGGCTGCTCGGACGCCGGTGCCCATCGTGCTGCCGCTCTCCAACCCGACGGCGAACTCGGAGGCGACGCCTGCCGACGTGCTGAGCTGGAGCGGCGGTCGGGCGCTCGTGGCGACGGGGAGCCCCTTCGACCCGGTCGAGGTGGATGGGCGCACCCGTCTCATCGGCCAGGCGAACAACGTCTTCGTGTTCCCGGGCGTCGGTCTCGGCGCCATCGCCAGCGGAACCCGCGAGGTGACCGACAACATGTTCCTCGTAGCGGCGACGACACTGGCGAGCATGGTCCCGCCGGATCGGATCGAGCAGGGGGCCATCTTCCCATCCATCACGAACCTGCGCGGCATCTCGCGAGCGATCGCCGTCGCGGTCGCCTGTGAGGCCCGCGACGAGGGAGCGGCTCCAATGGCGACGGACGCCGAGATCGAGGCAGCGGTCGAGGCGAGCGTCTGGACGCCGCGGTACGAGCCCGTCGGATGAGCTCCACGGACACCGTCATCGAGGTGATGGGCCTCCGGAAGAGCTTTGGCTCGGTCGTCGCCGTCGATGGCCTGTCGTTCACGGTGGAGCGCGGGGCCATCGTCGGCTTGCTGGGGGCAAACGGCGCCGGCAAGACGACGACGGTTCGCATGATGCTCGGCCTCATCCGACCGCAGTCCGGGAGCGTCACGGTCCTGGGCGAGCCCATCAGGTTCGGGGCCAAGGTCCTCTCGCGGGTGGGATCGTTCGTGGAAGGACCCGGCTTCATCCCCCATCTCTCGGGCCGGCACAATCTGGAGCTGTACTGGCGAGCCGGCGGGCGGCATGCCGGGCCGGCGGACGTGGACGAGGCCCTCGCCGTCGCCGGCCTCGACGACGTGGCCGGGCGGCCCGTGAAGACGTACTCGCACGGCATGAAGCAGCGTCTGGGCTTCGCCCAGGCGCTCCTTGGCAAGCCGGAGTTGCTCGTGCTCGACGAGCCCGTGAACGGCCTCGACCCACAGCAGATCGTCTTCGTGCGCGAGGCCCTCCTCCGCCTGGCGAGTGAGGGAACGACCATCCTGCTCTCGTCCCATCTCCTCTGGGAAGTCGAACAGACCTGCAGCAAAGTGGTCGTCGTCGACCACGGCCGCCTCGTCAAGTCGGGCACGGTGGCCGAGGTCACCGGCAGCGCCACCTCGGCCTACATCGAGGCGGACGATCCCAGCCTGGCCTTCGAAACGCTGCGGCACGTGCCCGGCATCGCCTCCGTGGCGCATGCGCCGCCCGGGATCGCCGTCCAGCTCGGGACGGCATCGCGATGCGACCTGGTTGCCGCCCTCGTCGCCGCCGGGATCGGGGTCGAAACCGTCATGCCTCGCCACAACCTCGAGTCAGCGTTCCTCGAGATGGTGGCGCCGACGGAGGGCGAACCGGCCTGGCCGGAGGACCTGCCCGCCACGCTGGTGCCGGCGGAGCCGGTGCCCGCCGGGCCGGCGGAGCCGGCGGTCTCGCCCGTGCCGGCGGAGCCGGCGGTGCCGGTGCCTGCACGCGTGAGAGAGGGGGCGGGCCGGTGATCGCCGCCGAATTCTCCAAGCAGCTGCGGCGTTGGCGGACTTTGATCCTCATCGGCGTCTGCGTGGTGACCGCCCTCCTCGTGGCTGTCCTGATGGGCCAGAACGCCCATGCCCACCCGGCTGCCGGCGGCCCCGACGGCATCAGCATCTCGATGACCTCGAGTGGCCTCGTCCTCGGTATCGTCGCCCTCTTCTTTGCTTCTCACCTGCTCACGCCGATCACCTTTCTCGTCTACTACGGCGATCCCATGGCCTCGGAGTCCAAGTGGGGCTCGCTCCGCTACCTCCTAGTCCGGCCGGTCAGCCGCTCGAAGGTCCTCTCGGCGAAAGTCATCGTGTCAACGGTGCTCGCCCTCGGGTCGCTCCTCGTCATCCCGGTCGTGGCGAGTCTCGTCGGGATCGTCTACTTCGGGCTCCACCCGGTCGTCGCCGCCCACTTCCCCGGTACTGCCAGCCTGCTTTCGGCGAGCCCGGTGATCCCAGTTCTCGGGACGCTCGGCCGCTTCCTGCTGGCGACCGGATACGTCGCCCTCGACAGCGCTGCCCTGGCAGGCGTGGCCGTGCTGTTGGCGGTGCTCACGGAAAACGTGCTCGCCGCTGTCGCCTCGGCTGCCGGCCTCTATGTCTTCTCCGCCATTCTGGGCGCCCTCCCGGGCAACTTCATCCGCCACATCGCTCCCGTCCTGCCCACGCACTACTTCGACGCCTGGCTCAACCTCTTCCAGCCGGGCACCTCGCTCTCGGGCATGACCCATGGAGTCATCACGCAGCTGAGCTGGTTCGTCCTGACGCTCGGCGCCGCCTACCTGGTGTTCAACCGCAAAGACGTCAAGTGCTGAACGGTGGCGGCGCCCCCGTCTCGGCCGCCCTGTAGTGTGCGGCGCCGTGAAGGGCGTTCTCCTTGCCGGAGGCACGGGCAGCCGCCTCTTCCCGCTCACGCGGATCACCAACAAGCACCTCCTTCCCATCGGCGATCGCCCGATGGTCGACTACGGCATCGAGGCGCTCGTCCTTGGCGGCATTACCGAGGTCATGGTCGTGACGGGCGGCACGCACGCCGGCGAGTTCCTACGGCTGCTGTCCAACGGGAACGAGTACGGCCTCGACCGCCTCAACTACGCCTATCAGGAGCGGCCCGGTGGCATCGCCGAGGCACTCGGGCTCGCGGAGCGCTTCGTCGGTAACGACGCCGTCGTCGTCATGCTGGCTGACAACATCTTCGAGCGGTCGATCAAGGCGTCGCTGGACCGTTTCGCCTCGCAGGAGAGCGGCGCCCGTCTGCTCCTCGCCCGCATCGATGAGCCTGAGCACCTGCGCCATCTCGGCGTGCCCGAGATGGACGGCGACGGCCGCATCCGGCGCATCATCGAGAAACCCGCCAGCCCCCCGAGCAACTACTGCGTCACAGGTGTCTACCTCTACCCGCCGGACGTCTTCTCCGTCCTGCCGACGCTGCAGCCCTCCGGGCGGGGGGAGCTCGAGATCACGGACGTCAACAACCACTACGTGGCCGCCGGCACCATGGCCTACGACGTCATAGAGGGCTTCTGGGGTGACGCCGGCGAGTCCATCGACGCCTACTACGCCGTGAACGACCAGGTTCGAAAGCACGGTGCCAACCGGCCCTGACCCACGCCGGCCCTGCGAGCCGCCGCCCGCACCGCCGGCGCCCCTGACCCCTACCGCCCCTGCGAGCCGCCGCCCGCACCGCCGGCGCCGGCGGATCAGCCGACGGGTGCCTCCGCCTGCTCGGTCCCGAGCGCCTTGAGAGCGCGGTAATCAAGCTTGCCGGAGGGCGTGCGGCCGACGGAGCCGACGAAGACGACGTAGCGAGGCGCCTTGAAGCTCGCCAGCCGTCCCTTCACGTGTGCGATGAGCTCCTGCGAGCTCGCCGCCGCCTGCGGGCGCAGCTGCACGATGGCGCAGATCGCCTCGCCGAAACGCTCATCCGGCACGCCCACACAGGCGGCGTCCGCCACCGCCGGATGCGTCTTCAGGACCTCCTCCACCTCTTCGGGATAGACCTTCTCGCCACCGCTGTTGATGACGACCGACCCCCGCCCGAGCAGCTGGAGCGTCCCGTCGGCCGCCACGGTGGCGTAGTCGCCCGGCACGGAGTACCGCTGCCCGGCGATCGTCACGAACGTCTTCGCCGTCTTCTCGGCGTCCTTGTAGTACCCGACAGGGAGCCGCCCTCCGAGGGCGAGCCGGCCGGGTCGGCCCGACCCGGCGGGTATCTCGTTGCCCTCCTCGTCGATGACCTTGGCGTTCGGACCGAGCTTGAACGAGGCCGTGCCCGCTTCAGAGCCGGCGGCCGAGATCGACGAACCCATGCCGAGCGCTTCGGAGGAGGAGAAGGCGTCGACGAGCAGCATGTTCGGGTTGTGTCCGTGCAGGGCACGCTTGGTCTCCTCGCTCCACATCACGCCCGAGGAGATCATGGCGAGCAGGCTCGAGAGGTTGTAGCGGTCGGGGTCGGCCTCGAGGGCGGCGAGGATCGGCTTGGCGAACGAGTCCCCCACGATGGTGACGACGTTCACCTTCTCGCGGGCGATCGTGTCGAGGAGCTCGCTGGCATCGAAGGTCCGGCTGGCGAGCGTCACGACCGTGCCACCGAGCAAGAGACATGAGTAGGCGGTGAAGGCTCCCGTGCCGTGCATGAGCGGGCAGGCGGGAAGCAGGACGGGCGGGGCCGCCGAGAGCGCTTCGATCCCCTCCCGAATGCCATCCATCCCGCGGTCCTCCGGCATTGCCATCAGGCTGCCGCCGTTCCACAGGCTGAACAGGTCGTCCTGACGCCACATGACACCCTTTGGCATCCCCGTCGTGCCTCCGGTGTAGAGGAAGTAGAGGTCGTCTCCGCTACGCCCCCACGGCCCGGCGACGTGCATGTCGGGTGGCGCGTCGGAGCCCGAGCCGAGGGCGTTGGCCGCCTCCTCGTACGGCAGGGCGAAATCCGGACAGGGACCGGACCCGTCGTCGACGTGAATCCACAGGCGCACCCCCGGGAGGCGCCCGCGAAAGCCGGCCACCCGGTCGGCAAAGGCGCCGTGGAACATGACGGCCTCGGCGTCGGAGTTGTCGAAGAGGTAGACGAGCTCCTCGTCGGCGTAGCGGTAGTTCGTGTTGACGGGCACCATCGCTGCCTTCATGGCGCCGAAGACGCTCTCGACGTACTCGTTGCAGTTGTAGAGGTACTGGGCGACCTTGGCACCTTGGCCGAGACCGCCTTCGAGCAGGGTCTTGGCGAGGCCGCCGGCTCGCCGGTCGAGCTCGGCCCAGGACTCCCGCACGTTTCCGTGGATGAGGGCGATGTGGTCGTCACCTCGGATCTCGGCCGCGAGCTCCCAGATGTCCGCCAAGTTGAAGTTCGTCACCGCATCCTCCCCTGCGCCCGCCGTGGCACGCCGCCCCGGACCAACGATGGCCGGAGAGCGTAGGCGAGTCGGCGAGAGCCGGCGACGCCGCCCGTGCGCTGCCCGAAGGTGGTTGAGCTTGTTGGCGTATGCGCGAGAAACCGCAACCACCTACCGCCAGTTCGTCATCGTGTCCGCCCAACCCCCCGGGCTCCCGCAGCCCCCGAGGCGCCGATCGCCCAGGCGACGGCGGAGCCCGCCTCCGGGTGCTCGAACTCGAAGCCGGCGTCGAGCAGCCGGCGGGGAAGCACCCGTTGGCTGACGAGCAGCATCTCGTTCGCAGGACCGGCGCCGAGGGCGAGGCGGAGGGCCGCCGCCGGGACTGGCAGGCGAGCAGAGCGACCGACGGCTCTCGCCAGGGTGGCGGTGAACTCGCTGTTGCGCAGCGGCGCCGGGCTCGTAGCGTTGACCGGACCGCTCATAGAGTCGTCGTCGATCGCCCGCAGGATGACCCGCACCTCGTCGGCCAGCGAGATGATGCTCTCCCACTGCTGCCCCGATCCGAGCCGGCCGCCGAGGCCGAGGCGGAACAGCCGCAGCTGGGGAGAAAGGGCGCCGCCGCCGGGGCCGAGGACGATGCCGGTGCGCAGCAGCGTCGTACGGATGCCGGCCTCCCGCGCTGGGGCGGTGGACGCCTCCCAGGCGCGGCAGACCTCCGCCAAGAAACCCACCCCGCTAGCGCTCGATTCGTCCAGCTCCATCTCGCCCCCGTCGCCGTAGTAGCCGATGGCCGACCCGCTGACGAGCACGGCCGGGGAAGTCGTGAGGCCGGCGAGCGTCCGAGCCAACAGGTCGCCGACGGCGATGCGGCTGGCGCGGATCGCCTCCCGCCGCGGGGCGCTCCAGCGCCCGATGATGGGGGCTCCGGCGAGGTGGACAGCAGCGTCGATGCCCTCGAGCGAGCCGCCGGCGACCCGGGCGGCGTCGATGGAGCCAGCGTCGAGGTCGAGAACGGCATCACCGGGGTGAGGAGCGGAGCGGACGACGGGCACGACCTCGTCGCCCCGACGGCGGAGGGCGGCGGCGACGGCGGATCCGATGAACCCGGTCGAGCCGGTCAAGAGGATCCGCATCACACGAGGGCGGGCGGTCTGGCGGCCGCCGGCTCGGCGGCGAGGGCGACGGCGGCGAGGATGAGGCGGGCGAACTCGGTCGGGTGGCTCTGGTGGCCGCCGTGATAGGCCTCAGCGACGGCATGCAGCGAGCCGGCCGGGAGCGAGTCCGCCAGGTAAGACGCCGCCCGGCGGTGCCGCTCGTCGGAGGCCGCCCCACAGATCACGAGCACGGGCACGGTGATGTGGGAGGGCTCGAATGGCGCCGGGTCGAGCCGGATCGAGGTCAGCTCGGCGATGAGGGCGTCGCCGTCCTTGACGACCTCCTCGCGCACCGCAGGAGGAAGGTGCTCGTAACGCTCATCGCCGATCATGCGCCGGAGGAAGCGCTCGGCCGCCTGCTCACCCGTGGCGTTCCGGTACTGCGGGGGCTGGCTGCCGTGGTGCGGCCACCAGTCGAGCCAGGCGAGCGGCGGCTCGTAGACGACAGCCGACCTGACGAGATCGGGCCGGCGCTCGGCGAAGCTGAGCACGACGTCCCCTCCGTAGCTGTGGCCGGCAAGGGTGCAGGGTCGTTCCGCCACGACGGATTCGAGGTCGTCGACGTGGTCGCTGAGGTGTTCGGCGCGGGGCTCGGCTTGGCGGGAGCCGGCATAGCCGCGGCGGTCGTAAGAGACGACGTGGCAGGTCTCCATGAGGCGCGCCCGCACGCGGGCAAAGCCCGTGTGGCGGTCCATGGAGCCGTGAACCAGCACGACGAGGGGAGCGTCCGGGCCGGCGTCGCTCGCCAGGTCGTCGATGTAGAGGCCCCGCGGGCTCACGTGTCCGGCCACTGCTCGAAAGGGGCCTCTCGGCTACGGCGCCGGGCGGGCGTCGACGGCAGGGCCGAAGGGCTCGCCGGCCTCGGTGTAGCACTCCTCGTGGAAGTGCTCGATGCGCTTCCACGTGCCGTCCTCGTAGACGTTGACGATCACTTGGCGAGGGTGCACCCTGGCGGCGAACTTCACCTGCCGGCCGCAGTGGGTGCAGATGGCGTCGTTGCCAGGCTCCACGAGGCGCATCACGGCACGGCTGGAGGCGGTACCGGGTGCCGAAGTCATCCGCTCCAAACTACCGCCGCCGGCGCCCCGCCCATCCCAGCGGGCCCTTCGATGTGGCCGCCGCGGCCGCGCTCGATAGCATCCGCATGGTGGCGAACGACACGATGAGAGACGGCGCCGCCGGTGCCTACGGGCCGAATGCCTGGCTCGTCGAGGAGATGTACGAGGCCTACCTCGCCGACCCGAATTCGGTGAGCGAGAGCTGGCAGGAGTTCTTCGCCGACTACCGGTCGCTCGCTCACCCGTGGTCTGAATCCGATGCGACGGCAGCGTCGACCGTTGACGCCGATGCCGAGAAACCCTCGTCGTCGTCGCCATCGGCCGCCGCCTCTTCAGCCCCGGCGCCCGCCGGAGCTCCCACCAGCCTGGCTTCAGATAGAGCAGGGGTGGGACTTGCGCCATCGGCCGGCGTCGTCGCGGAGGGAGGGGGAGGTTTCTCCCCTGACGCCGCAACGACGAAGGCTGCGCCGCCAGAGGAGGAGAAGGCAACACCGCTGCGAGGAGCCGCCGCCCGCGTCGTCGAGAACATGACCGCTTCGCTGTCGGTGCCGACGGCCACGAGCGTGCACCCGGTGCCGGCCAAGCTGCTCGAGGTCAACCGCCAGATCATCAACAACCAGCTCGGTCGCACGACCGGCGGCAAGGTCAGCTTCACCCACATCATCGGCTGGGCGGTCGTGCGGGCCCTGCAGGCGGTGCCGGCGCTCAACTCGTCCTTCGTCGCCGACATCGACGGTTCGGGCACACCCGGCGTCGTGCGCCACGAGCACGTCGGCCTCGGGCTGGCCGTCGACTCGGAGCGCTCCGACGGCTCCCGGACGCTCGTCGTGCCGTGCGTCAAGCGGGCGGACGAGCTGGACTTCGCCGCCTTCCTGCACGCCTACGAGGACCTCGTGCGCAAGGTGCGCACGAACAAGCTCTCCGTCGACGACTTCGCCGGCACGACCGTCACGATCACGAACCCGGGCACCCTCGGCACGACGCAGTCCGTCCCCCGCCTCATGCCCGGCCAGGGGGCCATCATCGGCGTCGGCTCCCTCGCCTACCCGCCGGAGTTCGCCGCCGCCGACCCGGCCGCCCTCGCCGAGCTCGGAGTCTCCAAGGTCGTCGCCCTCACCTCGACCTACGACCACCGCGTCATCCAGGGGGCCGAGTCCGGGCTGTTCCTCTCGCGCATGCACGAGCTGCTCGTCGGCGAGCACGGCTTCTACGACGAGATCTTCGACTCGCTGCACGTGCCCTACCAGCCGGCGCGCTGGCACCAGGACGTGAACCCGTTCGCGGGTGCGGACGGGGAGCGGGGGCGGCTCGTCAAGCAGGCGGCCGTGCAGTCCCTCATCAACATCTACCGGGTCCGTGGCCACCTCATGGCGCACCTCGACCCGCTGCGCCAGCACGCCCCGAGCCTGCACTCCGAGCTTGACCCGCTCACCTACGGGCTCACCGTCTTCGACCTCGAGCGCCACTTCATCGGCCTCACAGGCGAGACGGAGATGCCGCTCGGGCGCATCCTCGGGCTCCTTCGCGACGCCTACTGCCGCACGATCGGCATCCAGTACATGCACATCCAGGACCCGGTGCAGAAGCGCTGGATCCAGGAGCACGTCGAGGGCGTCCCGAGCACGATCACGCCGGACGAGCAGCGTCACGTCCTCGGGCGCCTGAATGCTGCCGAGGCCTTCGAGCGGTTCCTGCACACCCGCTACGTCGGGCAGAAGCGATTCGGCCTCGAGGGCGCCGAGTCCGCCATCCCCCTCATCGACGCCATCCTGGACGAGGCCGTCAGCACGAGGGCGGAGGAGGCCGTCCTCGGCATGGCCCATCGCGGCCGGCTGAACGTGCTCGCCAACGTCATCGGCAAGTCCTACGGCGAGATCTTCGCCGAGTTCGAGGGCAACCTCGACCCCGAGACGGTGCAAGGCTCGGGCGACGTCAAGTACCACAAGGGTGCCAGCGGGAAGTTCGTGGGACGAAGCGAGCGCGAGATGCCGGTGACGCTGGCGTCGAACCCCTCTCACCTCGAGGCCGTCGACCCGGTCGTGGAGGGCATGGCCCGCGCCCGCCAGGATCAGTACGCCAACCCGGCCGCCTTCCCGGTGCTCGCTCTGCTCGTGCATGGCGATGCCGCCTTTGCCGGCCAGGGGGTCGTGGCAGAGACGCTCGAGCTCTCGCAGCTGCACGGCTACAAGACGGGCGGGACGGTCCACCTCGTCATCAACAACCAGCTGGGTTTCACGACCCCGGTGGCGGCCGCCCGCTCGTCGGTCTACTCGACCGACGTCGCCCTCTCGGTGCAGGCACCCATCTTCCACGTGAACGGCGACGACCCCGAGGCCTGCGTGCGCGTCGCCCGTCTGGCCGTGGCCTTCCGGCAGGCCTTCCACAAGGATGTCGTGATCGACCTCGTCTGCTACCGGCGGCACGGCCACAACGAGGGCGACGACCCCAGCTACACCCAGCCGCTCATGTACCGCGAGATCGATCAGCACCGCAGCGTCCGCAAGCTCTACACCGAGTCGCTCGTGAAGCGGGGCGACATCACGATGGAAGAGGCGGAGGAGGCCCTCGCCGACTTCTCCAAGCGCCTGCAGCAAGCCCTCGACGAAACGCGTGCCACCGCCCCGCCCCACCTCGAGCGCCTTCCTCGCCAAGCTCCGCCGGAAGTCCCGCCGCTGTCGGGCGTCCGTACCGGGGTGGAGCGCCCCCGCCTCGACGAGATCGCTCGTTTGCTCGACAGCACACCGGAGGGCTTCACCGTGCACCCGAAGCTCGCCCGCCAGTTCGAGCACCGCGTCCAGATGTACGAATCCGGCCACGTCGACTGGGCCCTGGCAGAAGCGCTCTCGATGGGCAGCCTGCTGGCGGAGGGCATCGACTGTCGCGTGGCCGGCCAGGACACCCGCCGGGGCACCTTCAGCCAGCGCCACGCCGTCATCGTCGACTACGAGACGGGCGCGGAGTACATGCCGCTCACGACCGTCCCGTCGCTGCCCGATCTGTCGGCCGTTGGCGCCGGCCGGTTCATGATGTACGACACGCTGCTCTCCGAGTACGCCGCCCTCGGCTTCGAGTACGGCTACTCCGTCGAGATGACGCGGGCGCTCGTGGCTTGGGAGGCGCAATTCGGCGACTTCGTCAACGGCGCCCAGATCATCATCGACAACTTCATCGCCGCCGCCGGCGAGAAGTGGGGGCAGCAGTCGGCCCTCGTGATGTTGCTGCCGCATGGTTTCGAGGGGCAGGGACCGGAGCACTCCTCCGCCCGCCTGGAGCGCTTCTTGCAGCTGTGCGCCGGCGGCAACATGACGGTGGCGCAGCCGACCACCTCCGCCCAGTACTTCCACCTCCTGCGCGCGCAGGTGCTGCGCACCACCCGTCGACCGCTCATCGTCATGACACCGAAGTGGTTGCTGCGCGCCCGCGAGTCGCGCTCTGCGGTCGACCAGCTCGTGCATGGTGGCTGGGAGACGGTGATTGACGACCCCGGCACGGCGCCGGGCGGCGAGCTCGATCCGGCGGACGTGAAGCGACTCGTACTCTGCACCGGCAAGGCCGCCTTCGACGCCATCGGCCGCCGCGACGAGATCGGAGCCGAGGTCGCCGTCGTGCGGGTAGAGCAGCTGCACCCCTGGCCCGACGGCGAGCTCACCGAGGTGATCGGTCGCTACCCGGCACTCACCGAGGTCGTCTGGTTCCAGGAGGAGCCGGAGAACATGGGGGCGTGGACCTACGTGCTCGGTCGACTGCCGAAACTCGTCCCCGCCGGCGCACACCTGTCCGTCGTGAGCAGGCCGAGGGCGGGCAGCCCGGCGACCGGGTCCGCCACCGTGCACCAGCTCGAGCTGCGCGAGGTCCTCGACCGCGCCATCGGTCCCGTGCCGCAGCCCGAAGCGGAGGACTGAGCGCTCGCTCCCTGCGCCTCGCCAGGGCGCGAACTGTGTGCCCACGACCGGATCTGCCGTCGCCGGTCACCCTCGGCACGAGGTTCACCGCCCGAGCATCGCGGCCGGAACTGTGTGCCCACAACGACCGGATCTGCCCTCGCCGGTCACCCTCGGCACGAGGTTCACCCGGAGTGAGGCCCCGCCGGCCGAGCGCCAGCGCCGCAGGAGGACGCTCAGCGCAAGGACATGCGGAGCTCCGCCTCGAGCTCGCCGAGCGCCTGCTCCTCGGTGACGAACTTGATGGTCGTCATGCCGAGCTGTCGCGCCGGCTTCAGGTTGACGCCAAGGTCATCGATGAAGACGGCCTCGTGCGGCTCGATGCCGAGCTGTCTGCAGCAGGCTTCGAAGAAGGCCGGCTCGGGCTTCCTGGCGCCGAGCCGAGAGGACTCGATCACCTCGTCGAACAGATCGAGCACGGCGCTGACGCCGGCCTCGCCGCCTGACGGGCGGGCGGAGAGGAAGTTGTTCGTCGCCAGACCGACGAGAAAGCGCTCCCGGGTCCGGCGAACGGCGGCGATCATGGCCGGCCGCGGTGCGCCGCCGAGCAGGCCGAGCACGGCGGCAGCGTCGACCGAGTACCCGGCAGCCCGCGCCTCTGACTCGAAGAGGGCAGCGAACTCATCGAGGGAAACCTCGCCGCGCTCGAGTTGGGCCCAGGCGTTGGCGTGATGGTCGGCGGCGTTGACGCGGCGAAGAAACCCCTCCGGCAGCCCGTTGTCGGCCTCGTAACGGGCAAAGGCCTCAAATGGGCTCTCCGAGAGGACGCCGCCGTAGTCGAACAGGACGGCTCGGATGCCCGTCTCGGGGTTGCCGAGAACGGAGCGGTGGCGCTCCTCCGCCGTGGGTGACGCTGTCTCGGACGCAACCATGGAGCGACACTATGGCGCCGGGATTCGCTCTCGCACCCCGCTCGGCTGCTAGATAGGTCACAAGCAGTCCTCGGCTTGTATTCGCTCCGCTCCCTTGACGAGGGCGAGGTCCCGGAGTCACCATGAAGAACATCACGTACTCGGGGGGGCTACGCCGGACATCGAAGTCAGGCGCGGGCGGGGCGAGGTCCGCCGTCCGACGCTGGCTATGGGTGACGCTCGTATGCGTGATCATCGCTCCGCTCGCCGCCGCCGTGATGGCGGGCACGGCGTCCGCCGCACCTGCCACCGCCGTGGCCAAGGTCTCGATCACCGAGACAGACTTCTCTCCTGCAGTCGCGGTCGTGGCGGTCGGGACGACGGTGCAGTGGAAGAACAACGGAACAGGCCCGCACAGCCTCAAGGGGCAGGTCACCTCACCTGCCGTCCTGCAGCCGGGCGGAACCTATGAGCGTAAGTTCACCACGCCTGGCGAGTACCAGTACTTCGACGGGAATCACCCCGACAGCATGGGCGCGGTCCTGGTAATCGCCGGCGGCTATAGCCCGCCGCGTGAGCACGGACAGCCGGTCACCCATCTCTACCGCGCCAATCTGACGCTCGTCGTCAACGAGAGCTGGACGTACTACGACGGTTTGGGGTGTCAGTGCACGGACCCGCCGTGCAACAGTCAGACCGGTTCGGGCGAGCGCAGCGTCCACCTGAGCGTCCTCTTCTCGAAAGTGACCTACGAGCGCGATCCGGCCGTCAATGCGGAGGCCTTGTACGACGACAACGTTCGGGGCCACTTCGGCGATACCACCGAGTCGATCAACTCGCTCATCGCAACGGACAGCACTCCGCTGGTGACCGCCTGCGGAAACAAGGTCTCCCAAAAGGACGACTGTCATCGGAACTTCACGGGCAAGCGCGTGACACTCAACCTCGCCTGGGGCCCGACCTCGACCAAGAACACCTTCCTCGTCACCAATAGCGGTCCCGAGATAACGCCGGGCAGTTGCCAGGACGAGATCGACGGAGCGCTCGTTCTCGTCGGCGTGAAGAGCTCCGTGCTGCTGCCGCTCAACCTCGTCGGCGAACAGGGCGTCGCCTACGACTCGGCGCGGACGGACGGGGCGACGAGTGCAGAGGTGGGTGCAATGCGCGCCGGACGGGCGTTCACGGTCGCGCGGAGGGTCGTACTCAACTTCACGACCTCGTGCTGCGAAGGTTTCAATGGAGGTTCCGGCGGCACCTGGGCAAACACCGGCACCATCCGCCGTTATACGGCCTCGCTCACGATTCGCTTCACGCCTATCAAGTAGAGCAGACCGGTCTCTTTTCCGGACTAGCTCGGGCTCCGGTCCCCGGATGAGCTGCCGCCGGAGCGGCCAATCGTACCGAACACACGTTCGATCTGCAGCAGGGTAGGCTCCGACACATGTGGGAGTACCTAGCCCTCAGTGAGAAGGACATGCAGACGGATGACAGCGGTGGCCCGCTCACCGTCCAGCAGAAGCTAGAGGTCCTCGGTAAGGACGATTGGGAGTTGGTCGCCTTCCACCCGGAAAAGATCTGGGTGTTCAAGAAGCCGGCTGAACCGGAGAGGGCTAGGGCGAGAGCGATCGAGATCCAGCAAGCGGCCGAGCGAGCACACCTCGCCAGGAAGGACCCTGCATCCTGGGAGCCGCCGGTCTTTTGACCCTCACGCCACAGCTCCGGCGCCTCTCGCCCAGGGCGAGCACAATGACGTCATGTCGGTCACGTCGCACTTAGTGCGGCAGGACGATTCAGCCATGCCTTCATGCTCGCGCTGTCAGCGCGATGTCGGCGCAAGTTGGTTCCGGGACCCTCTGCGACGTTCGACGACGTTCAACGGGCGGGGTCCGGAAACCTCATGAGACCAGGGGAGATGCCGTAAGGTTCCACGACGTTCTCCGAATGAAGGTTGACTAGGTCGCCAATGGCTCCACAGCACATCGTCGTCGACGGATCCAACATCGCCACGGAAGGTCGCTCGGCGCCGAGCCTTGCACAGCTCGAGGAGGCTGTGGCGGAGTTGAGGCGAGAGCACCCCGGCGCCGAGATCACCGTCATCGTCGACGCCACGTTTGCGCACCGGATCGACCCGAGCGAGCTGGATCGTTTCGAGAGGGCGGCACTGGCGGGCGAGTACGTGCACCCGCCGGCCGGTGCCATCGGGCGGGGGGACGCCTTCTTGCTCCGGGTCGCCGAGAAGGTCGACGCCACCGTGCTCTCGAACGACTCGTTCCAGGAGTTCCACGGCGAGCATCCGTGGCTGTTCGAGCGCGGCCGCCTCCTCGGCGCCACACCGGTCCCCGGGATCGGCTGGATCTTCTCGCCGCGCACGCCGGTGCGCGGGCCGACGAGCCGCCAGGCGGTGCGGGAGGCGGAACGAGCAAAACGTGACGTGAGCAAAGCCATCAAGGTGGCGACGAAGGAGGCGGTGGCTCCTCCGGTGTCGGTCGGCCCGAAGCCGAAGATCGGCGACCGGGGGGTGCTGCGCCAGCCGGCGCCGGCGCACCCGCAGGCGGCAGTGCCCGCGGCCGTGAACGATCCGCTCACGTTCGTCTCTTTCATCGCCCAGCATCCCCTCGGTGCGGAGGTGACCGGTCACGTCGACAGCTACACCTCGCACGGAGCCGTCGTGATGGTCGGCAACACGCAGTGTTACGTGCCCCTCGCCAACCTGGGCCACCCGGCTCCGCGGTCGGCTCGCGAGGTGCTGAAGCGCGGGGAGGACGCCACCTTCGTCGTTCGGGCGCTCGACCCCCAACGCCGCGGGGTGGAGTTGGCGCTCCCGGGTGTCGGCACCGTTTCGGGGACGCCGAGCGAGGAGATGATCGAAGCCGAGGTGCTACTCGCACGCAAGCGTCAGCCGGCGAAGGTGCCGGCGTCGAGATCGTCGAGATCGTCGAAGGCGGCAAAGGCGGCCGCATCGGCACCGGCGGCCGCACCGGCATCGTCCGCTGCACAAGGAGCGTCGCCGGGGCGCGGCCGCAGGACTGCCGAGACGGCAAAAGCACCCGCGGCGGCCAAGGCGGCCCGTGCCGGCGCCACGAAGAAGGCGCCGGCGAGAGCAGCCTCGGCGAAGGCGGCGACGCCCAGCAAGGCGGCCATCGGAACCGCTCCGGCAGCGGCGGGATCGAAACGGCCCAGAGGCACCAAGGCGGCCGCATCGATCCCCGTCGGCACAACCAAGGGCGCCGGCACACCGTCGGAGCGCTCACCCGTTCCGGGCAGAGCGGCGCAGCCGGCGGGCTCCGAGCCGGCAGCGGTGAAGGCGCCTGCCGGAAAGCGCGCCGTGGCGGCCAAGGCGGCGACGAGCGCCACCGCTCCGTCCAAGACGAACATGGGCGAAGCGGCCTCCCGGACCGCTAGGCGGCCGGCCAGGAAGGCACAGCCAACGGCGGCCCGGACCGCAAGGGACGCTCCCTCCTCCGCGGCGGCGAACCCTCCGGAAAAGCCCGCTGGACCGAGAAAGTCACCAAGAGCGACGAAGAAGACGTCGTCGCGGCGGTGATCCGCCCGTCAGTCACTTCGCCGCTCGGTAGGCTCCCACGATGCCCGGTGCCGTTCGTATCGAGGACGTCCTCCCTCACCGGCCACCGTTCCTGCTCCTGAGCGAGGTGTCCTCCGTCGAGCCAGGCGTGTCGGCCGTGGGCTGGTGGGATCTCACCGGCGAGGAGGAATTCTGGACGGGCCACTTCCCCGGACGGCCAACGCTGCCGGGTGTCCTCATGGTCGAGTCTCTCGCCCAGCTAGGCGCTGTCGCCGTGCTGACCGACGAGCGCTACGCCGACAAGCTGCCCCTCTTCGGAGGTATCGACCGAGCACGCTTCCGCCGCCAGGTCGTCCCCGGCGACCGTCTCGACCTCGAAGTGACCATCGGGCGGATGTCGGCGCGGGCGGGAACGGGCCATGGCCTCGCCACCGTCGGGGGCGAGCGCGCCTGCGAGGCCGACCTCCTCTTCGTGCTCGTGCCGACTCAATGAGTGAGGGCAGCGTGCGCCTCGCCACGTGGAACGTCAACTCGCTGAAGGCACGGCTCCCGCTCCTCGAGCGGTGGATGGTGGGGACGCAGCCGGACGTGCTCTGCCTGCAGGAGACGAAGCTCGCCGACGACGCCTTCCCGACGGGTTTCTTCTCCGACCTCGGCTACGAGGTGGCCCACCACGGCAACGGTCCCTGGAACGGGGTCGCCATCGTTTCGCGTGTCGGGTTGGAGGAGGCGGACCGGGGCTTTGCCGACGACGTGGCGGGAGAGGCCGAGACCCGGCTCGTGCGCGCCCGCTGCGGCGGCATCACCGTCGTGTGCGTGTATGTCCCGAACGGGCGCAGCGTGGACAGCGAGCACTACCAGGCGAAGCTCGCCTGGCTGGACGCGCTGCACGGCTATGTCGCCGGCACCCGGCCAGCCGGCAGCGATGTCGTCGTCTGTGGTGACTTCAACGTGGCCCCGAGCGACCTCGACGTGTTCGACCCGGCCTTCTTCGAGGGTGCCACCCACGTCACGCCGGCCGAACGGGAGGCCGTTGCACGGCTGCTCGATCTCGGTCTCGAGGACGCCCTCCGCATGCAGTACCCCGAGACGGGCGGCCTGTTCAGTTGGTGGGACTACCGCGCCGGCAACTTCCATAAGGGCCGCGGCATGCGGATCGACCTCATCCTGGCCTCCCGCTCGCTCGCAGAGCGGATCGAGTGGGTGCTGATCGACCGCAACGCCCGCCGAGGTCAGGGCTCCAAGACCGAGCCGCAGCCGAGCGACCACGCTCCGGTCGTCATGGGTGTGAGAAAATAGGTGCGGAGAGTGACCGAGTACGCGCAATGCGCGCGAGTTTGCTAGGATGCCAGTACGAATCGTGTAAAGGTGTCAATGCCCCGGGTCGATAATTGTCCCGACAGGGCCGCTGTGGCGACCGAGCGAGGGGTCCCGCTGGAATGAAGCAAGGTACTGCGAGGGAAGCCAACGGTGGCTGGCTGAACCGCGCGCGCCAGCGACTCCAAGCGCGCAACGAGGCCGGCATCTCCATGGTCGAGCTGATCGTTGCCGTCGTGATCATCACCATCGTCCTGTTGTCAGGCACGACGGCGATCGACTTCGCCCTCAGCGTCAGCAACTCCCAGCGGCTGAAGGTCGAAGCCACGAGCCTGGCCGTCACGAGCATGGAGAGGGACGAGCAGCTCGCAGCCACGCTCGGCATCGGCACGAAGACGGCCACGAAGACGATCAACACGACGACCTTCACGGTCGTAACGGCGGTGACCGACTTCGACCAGAACGGCAGTCAGCTGACGACCGTGTGCACGTCGAGCGGCACGTCGGTGTCCCAGCAGATCTGGCAGGTGACCGTCACCGTCACCTGGCCAGACATGAATGGGGCCCCGCCCGTCACCCAGTCGACCGAGGTGGCCCCCGGTCAGGTCAATGCCCTTGACCTGACAGATGGCGAGATCGCCGTGGCGGTGAACGGAACCTCCGGCACCTACCTCACGACGCCGCTCAACTTCACCGTCACTCCCACCTACATCGGGTCAGCGAGCCCTGCGCCCGCCTACCCGACGCCGACAGGCGAGGCCAACCCCAGCGGCACGGTCTTCAACACGGGTTCCTACGGGTGCGGTGTCGTGACCGGACTCGCCACCAACCCTTCGTGGGACTACGTCGTCACGCTCTCGAACAACCCGGGGTGGGTGTCGTCGTCCGAGCTGAGCGACTCCAACATCGTCAGCGGCAACCCTGACGATCCGACCCAGACGCTCTCGACCCTCGCCGGTGAGGTGAGCCACACGAACCCGCCCTTCCAGATGGCGCTGGGCGTCACGACGACGATCACCCTGCAGCCAGTGACCTACGCCTGCGCAGGCGGGAACCCAGCTCCGTCCTGCTACGTGAACTCCGGAGCGGGCTATGCCACCCCCGTTTCGCCGCTGCCGGTGACCTTCGGCAACTCCTCGCTTCCCAACGGCCAGTACACCTTCGGCAGCGTGTCGAGCGGTGCGACCGAGCTCCTCTACCCCTACGCCACCTACGACGTCTGGACGGGCGACATGGCACAGAGCAGCCCGGGTGCGACGGTGACAGGCACGGGCACTTTGATCTACACCGGGCCCGGATCGACCGACGACACGCCGTCCCCCGTCGTGCTCTCGATGACCGGCGCCACCACGGCGGCCATCTCCGTGCCCACCTATGACCTCTCGATCCAGGTCACGAGCGCCTGCTCAGGTGCCGGCCTCGTGGCCACGGAGCAGTCAGGGTCGGGGCTCGGCTACAACCTGAACCCACTCGTGGGGTCGACGAGCGCATCTGGCATGCCGCTCGGCCAGTACCTGCTCTCCGTCACGAGCGGGTGCACACTGTCGTCAGCCAAGGGACTCTACGTCTGGATCACGCCGACGGGCGTGTACCAGTCGCCGAGCGCCATGACGAGCCCGTACACGGGCACGGCCGTGAGCACGAGCGGCAGCGTGCAGGTGACGGAATGACCGCCCGCCCCCGCCTGCCCGCTCGCCGGGGCGAAGGACCGGTGTTGTGCCGGCTGATGAGGCGGCTGCGCCAGCGTGACGAGCACGGCATGACGCTCATCGAGGTGACGGTGACCGTGGCTCTGACGGCGATCGTGATGGCGATGGCCACGTTCATCGTCGTCAACGTCCTGCAGGAGACGACGGGGGAGTCGGCTTCCATCCAGGGGGTCGAACAAGCCCAGCTGGCCGAGCGCTCCTTCACGCAGTACCTGCGGTCGGCCGTGTCGCTCCTCAATGTCAAGACGAACGACATCACCTTCACGTCCTACACCGGCATCACGAGCGGCGTACCCCAGCTCGAGACGATCGAAGCTGAGCTGTGCAAGACCGCCTCGACGAACGTCGACAGCCTCGAGGTGCTCTACGGGCTGCCCAGCGAAACGGCGTCACCCAACACGGGCTGGAACGGCATTCACAACTGCAACCTGACGACGACGACCACGAGCCCCCTTCCCTCCGGCGTCCGTCTCGTCGAGTCCTTCGATATCACGCCGCCCTCCATCGGAGGCGACATCTTCACCTACTACCAGTTCACGGGCTCGAGCTTCACTCCGTTCCTTTCCACCGTCTCCGCCGCCGCCGATCCGACCGCGGTCAGCGCCATCAAGATCAACATCACGTTCCTCCCCCCGCCAGGCAGCGTGACGAAGGAATTCCACACTGAGCTCGGAACGACGTTGAACACAACGATCTTCCTCCGAAACGCGTCTTGAGGTAGCGATGACACCTGACCCGAACCCATGCATCTCGCGACTGCGCCAGGCGCTCGCCACCCGCATCAAGGCCCTGCGCGAGCGCGCCGACGAGGGCCAGGCTCTCGTCCTCGCCATGATCATCGTGCTCCTGATCGGGCTGCTGCCGGCGATCATCTTGTCGAGCCTCCGCCAAGAGATGCCGTATGCCTCCGAGACGGTGAACTACGAGAGCGCCCTTGCCGCCGCTGAAGCCGGCGTGCAGGAGTACGCCAACTTGATGGACCAGTATCCCGGGTACTTCGACTTCCCGCCTCAGGCGGGCGGAGCCACGACGGCGAACGATCCGGGCCTCCCCGGTGGCTCCAACACCGCCCTCGGTGCCTGGGAGACCATCGCGGGCACGAGCCCTCTCGAGGCCTTCACGTACTACCCGGACAACTCCGAGCTCGCCGCCACCCAGTCCGCCACCAACCCCTTCGGTGGAGACGTGCTGCTCGTCGTCACCGGGAAGGCCGGCACCGGCCAGGGCGCCCAATACCGCCGTATCGAGGCTGCATTCACCCTCTCGGGCGTGCTCACCGACGTCTACTTCTCGAATTATGAGCAGCCTGCCGCCGGTGACCTCGATCAGTGGGAGAACACCTACCCGGCCGGCGGCGGCGGCCTCGTGACGAACTCGCACGAATTCGACGAGGCGACGACGCTGACTCCCTGCCCGACCACGGGGCAGAGCATCACGAACTGCTACACCTCACCCAACGGCAGTGTCAACCTGCCCATGGCGACAGCTCTCTGTCAGTACGACGCCGATCAGCCGAACGCCTTCATCGACTGGTACAGCCAGTACGTCTCGCCGGTCAAGGCGCTCCCGGGCTATCCCAACGCCGGCACGGCCTACAACTTGACAAACCAGTATTTCGGGCCGTGGTACGGCACCTTCCCGGACTTGAGCGACCCGTCTTATCAGTTCGGAACGGTACCGAACGGGTCGGACAACGGCGACCATAGCGCATGTAACACGAACTACTGGATCACCGGCGACACCTTCGACGGCCCGGTCTACTCCCAAGACGAGTTGACGACGTGCGGTACGCCGGCCTTCACGGGGACCGGGCACAACCTCTCCACCGCCGTGCCGCCGAACTTCCCCTTCCCGGCGACGGCCAGCACGGGTTGGCCGGGCCAGAAGAAGCCCACCCTCGTGAGCGGGACCTACATCAGCGAACCCTACGGGTACAACTGGGACCCGTGGGGTGACTGTGGAGGCGGGACCGGAGGAACCCCGAATGAGGGGGTGAACGCCCCGAGCTTCACCGATCCTTCATCGCCCCACCTGGGTGTCTCGCAGTCCCTCCCGAGCGCCAACCAAGGGATCCTCAGCGAGATCGAAACCGGCAAGGTGGCGGGTTGCGTCTACACGGGGCCGACGATGATCCGCTTCTCGTACAACACCTCCACGCAGGCCGAGACGATGTACGTCTGGAGCCCGCTCACGAAGCAGACCTACGGAGTGGGATCGCCGAACGCAACCGCAATCGACACATCGGACAACGTCAACTGTGGGGCTACCTCCACGACCGGCGCCGACGATCTCTGCGGTGGCACCTCATGCACCGGTAGCAACACCCAGGTGACGGGGAGCGGCGCAGGTACGGTGCAGGCGGCCAACTTCGCCCAGGTGCCCGTCACGGCCAACCTCGTGATCGCCGTGCAGAGCCTCCCGGCGTCGCCCGATCCCAACTCGTGGAGCACGCTGCCGGCGGCGGAATCCAACGCGGGCGTCGATGGCCTCGGCATCTCGGGGTGCATCGATCCGTGGGTGAACCCGGACTCGCCGTCGTCGGGCGTCACGACCCAGACCTGCACGGAGGGTGACGCCATCCTCTCGGGTGCGGTCTCCTACCAGACCACGATTTCGGCCGCCAACGACATCATCGTTGCTCGCAGTCTCGTCTACGGCTGCGCCGTCAACGCCGGCGGCACCTACCAGAACAACCTCACTGGCTGCGCGAGCTCGGCCGACGTCCTCGGTCTCATCGCCCTCAACAACATCTGGATGGCGAGGCCATGGAACCCGACGACGCAAGCGATGGCGCCTGAGTGCACCGACAACACGGACCTGCAAGCGCCTCTGGCAGTCGCTTATGGAAACGGCGCAGGGTGGTGGAACAACATGATCCCGGACTGCACTGTCGTGAACCCCGTCATCGACGCCGCAACAGCAGCCTTGAACGGCTTCTTCGAGGTGGAGTACTGGCAGGAAGGCGATGCGTCCGGCGGCACCCTGTACTTCAACGGCTCGGACGCCGTCAACAACGCCGGCCAGTACGGTGTCTTCAACGGCGGTTCCAATCCGACGCTCGTCAGGGGCTACCTGCTCGACCTCAACTACGACGGGCGGCTCAAGGCCGACTCACCGCCGCAGTACCTGCCAGCGACTGACGGGGTTTGGGAGGAGGCCGGTTGGGTGTCGTGTGGCTCGACCTCGCCGAACCCGTCGACGAGCGGCTACCCGTCGGGCACGGTGCCCGCCTGTACGTCGCTCGGGGGCACCTACGCCCCCTGAGGACGGCGCCCGCGCAGGTTGTGAGGGCGAGGCGAGCTTTAGCTTTCTCTCGAGACTGACGCCCTAGGCGCCGGACGGCTCGATCGGGCCGGCGTCGGCGTAGCCCTGGCGCACGCCCTGTCCGGCCCGGCGCTCGAGCTGCTCCGGCTCGTACAGCATCCAGTAGGCGTTGCGGGCGTGCTTGCGTGCGCGTGACTCGCCGACCGGAACG